>Ga0137457_1000006_pt1 | contig 55882 bp, 68 predicted proteins | sample EasRivERMGT630_2_FD_102321 | JGI IMG/M metagenome (GOLD analysis project Ga0137457, IMG submission 102321) | Soil microbial communities from meander-bound floodplain in the East River, Colorado, USA - East River MetaG ERMGT630_2 | ecosystem: Environmental > Terrestrial > Soil > Floodplain ...
AGCGGAACGCGGCGACAGCACCACCATTACGACACAGGCTTTTGCAGCCTTGTTCCGCGAACAGGCGCAGAAGGAATTCACGTTCAAGCCAACGGGCGCTGAACCGGGAAACATTTACCGACTCGATTGGGATATAGGCGACCTGCTCACCTGCGTTTGGGATGATGAATTGATTGATTTACGCGTAAGTGAGGTTGAAATCACGCTGGATAGTGGCGGCGAAACCATCACCCCGCGATTGGAGCCAATCTGATGAGTGACATGGCTGAATTGGTTTACAGTGAACTGAAGAAGGATTTGGCGGCGCTGCAACGGCAAGTGACGGATAACAGCCGTGTCGAACGTGCTGAAATTGCTGATTCGATTCCGGCTTATACGTTGACGAATGCGCCGCTGGCAGTCGATGGCGGGCTGGGCGATGGTACGAACGGCGGTTATATCACGCTGGCCTGGATTTCCAACGGGCGCAAGAGTGGTGAAACGGCGGGTAACGGAACAGGAGCATTGTGCTTCTATAACACCGCAACAAATAGCTGGTTTGGGGTTCGTTCAGAAGTCGCTATAACCGTCTAATCATCATTTTTCTTTTGTCGTTGCCATCTTAGCTTGGCGGCATCGCTCATTCTCTTTTTAGTTTCTTCGCTGTGCATTCTGCCTTTGCCTGCGATACTCAACTTTTTACGGGTTTCATCACTTGCGGGCGGCCTGTTTTTGGCAACCTCGCTAAGTTTCCGGCGTGTCTCATCACCGCGAATTTTACCTTTGTTCACTTTACTGAGTTTATGCCGGGTTTCTTCAGTTACTATCCTGCCCTTGCCTGCTTCACTGATTTTTCGTCTATGTTCCTCGCTGAGTTTTTGCCCTTTTCGCGATTTGTTTAATTGCAAAAAATGTTCTCGCTGTTTCTGGGTTGGAATTCTGTCTTTATTGGCCTCTCGCTGAGCCACAGCCATTCGCGCTCGTTGTTCGGGATCTAGGATATGAGGGATTGATTTTTGCACAATGCTCATTTTAAGCAATGACTCAGGTGAGTGTTTCAACCCTCGCATTGGAGCAGTGGCATCAACGGAAATGTTATAGCAAATCCCTTTAGGTATATAAACATTCAAGTAATGTTGTTCACGGCTGTTTAACTCCGCGATTGAGCAGCGTTCAAGAATTTTAAACTGGAATACTTTTTCTCCGTATTTATTCCAGGCATGTTGCAGGTGTTGATTGTGGTGTCTGTTTTTCTTTAAGTCTCGCTTATGCTCAGTTTGACGAGCGCGAATATCTTCGGCTTGGCCGATATAAATCTTGTTGTTTTTAGTGTTGAGGATAACGTAAATGCCGGACGTGGGTGTATACTTAACCATGATAGTCTCCGATCAGACTGTCCATCTACCCGGTGTTTCAAGCACGCGGGTAGATTCGTATTTCCTCTCATTTTACTACAATTTTCTGACCATCACAAGCGAAGTGGCGGTGACGACATGACTGAAAACAACCAACTAGGCGACCTACTGCATATTGAAACCTTCGATGGTCAGGAATTATTCTTTGGCGATCCTGATTTCAAGCTGCTGGCCTATGGCAACCTGGGCGCACCGCCCACTAATTTCATCACCCGGCAAGGTTACAAACAAAACGGTGTAACCGAAGTCGATTATTTGCTTGCGCCGCGTCAGATCAGTGTGGAAATCTTTCGCAGCAAAGCCTGTGACCGTCAGACCTATTGGGACAACCGTTTGGCGCTGCATGAATTCCTGCGCCCCAATCGCAATGGACCGCTGACGTTCACACTGCGCACGCCCAATGGCGATTTGCGCTCCATCGTGGTGCGGGCTGATCCTGGCATGGTGTTTCCGCCAACGGAACAATCCAACAACAATTGGGCGCTGCAAGAATCGTTTGACTTCACAGCATTTGATCCGGTGTTTTTTAATGCCGAACAAACACTGAGCGCGTTAGTGGTTGCGGTTCAAACTGAACTGGTGTTCCCGATTACGTTCCCGATCACCTTTGGAACCAGCGGATTATTTTTAACCACCGGAGTATTCACGTATACCGGGACGTGGAAATCGTATCCGATCATTACGCTGGATGGACCATACACCCGCGCTGTCATCACCAATGTCGAGGCGAATGTGGCTTTCTACATGAGTGTGGCAATTGGCACAGGCGAACAGCGTATTATTAATTTGACACCCGGCGCACAGTCGATCACGGATGCCAACGGCGTGAATAAGTTCAGCGATTTGGGCGCAGGGTCAAACCTGATTAATTTTGCCATCTACCCTGATCCTGAAGTGGCAGACGGACAACAGGAAATCACGATCCAATTGGTGGACGGAGTCAATGGGGTAAGCGGGGCAAGTGTGGCATATTTTGATCGTTACTTTGGGCTATAAAGGGAATAAACAACCATGACACAAGCCTCTGCACCGCAAGACGGAATCCTGGTTGGCGATGCGTCCCTTGCACCCTATGATGCCGATGAATGGGGATTAATCTGGTCAAAGATCAACGGCTTTGGAAGCCGTGCTAATTATGGGTCTATCCTGGGTTATGACAATGGAACGAATTACAGCCTTGAAGTGACCGCCACCAATCCAGCCACTTCTAATGTGGAAGTGAAGATTGGCGCAGCGTTGGTCACGGGAACATTGTACTGGACGGATGCGACGGAGACCCTGGCAGTTGCCGCTAATGCATCCGGCAATGCGCGTATTGATACCGTGATTCTACGAAAAGATTATGTTTTGCAAACCATTCGGTTGATCGTGCTGCAAGGCACGCCCGCCGCTAGTCCAGTATCCCCGACCTTGACCCAAAGCGCAGGTTCATCCTGGGAAATCCCACTGGCTGATATTGCGGTTGCCAATGGCTTTACAACCATTGCGCAAACCGACATTACGCCCCGCGCGATTGCGGTGAATACTGCACCTGCGGTGTATCTGGACGGCATCCTGAACAATTCAGGCGCAGACTTAAATACGGGCGATGTGGTCATATGGGACACCTCTACTAATCAGGCTGTGACCACTACCACCACGTTGAATAATTATCTTGTGGCAGGTGTTTGGGTTGGGAAAACCGCCACTGGCAGTCGTGGCCGTTTGCAGGTGGGCGGCGTGGGATTGGTGCGCGTCAATTCAACTGGTGGCGCGATTGGGCGTAATTGCCCGATTGTAACCTACACGACTGCCAAGCAGGGGATCAGTCCTTTCACCAGTATCAGCACCCGACGTTCATGGTGGCAGGTGGGGAAAACACTGGAATCCATCAGCACGAATTCGCTGGTGTTGGCACTCTGTGTGATTGACATTCGCCCGCCTCAAGACGAGGCTTATATTTTGCTGGTGGATAGCAAGGCGAGCGCATCGGCGGGCGGCGGGTTCACGGCTGGAACGCAAACCCGCACCTTGAACACTGAACTATTTGATACAGATGACATTTGCAGTTTATCCGCCAATCAATTCACATTACCAACGGGTAAATATCGCGTGGATGCCTCTGCGCCTGCTCATGCGGTCAATCTGCATCAATTGGCGGTTGGTCTTGTGTCAGGTTCAGGGTCAGCAACCGCGCGCGGTGAAAATGCGTATGCACCAACAGGTGTTCAAACGTCAGCGCGGTATCGGGGTATTTTGATTGTGACCAGTGCTACCGCCGTCTTTTCTTTGCAGCATACCGGGCAAACCACCAAGAACACCGATGGATTCGGATTAGCCACATCTTTCGGCGGTGAAATTTACGCCACGATTGAAATCTGGCGGATTAACGACGACCACAGTTCATGAGAGGGACGAACATGAAATACAAAATGACGATTGCAACCTTGCTTTTCTTGTTGATCTTCACCCTTCCGGCGCAGGCAGAAGGGATCACTGTATGCCGCGACACCTCAGTGGGATGGTTTCGTTATCGTTTTGAGCATATCGACTGGACGCTGGACACACTGCATTATGTGGCTGACGGCGCAAGTGCGGACGGTGATACACTGATTGCCGATGCGCTGCGCGAAGACAACGGCGATGGATGGGTGTTCAAGGATGAGGCGTTCCTGGCCTATCACATTGGCGGTGGTGAGTATTTCGTGATTAAAGGCACGCCGGACACTGCGCCCTGCGGCGATGGCGAGGCAGGCTGGCAACCGGGTGCGCCCAGCATTTATATCCCCATGACTTCGGATTGTGCCTTTATCGAAATCCAAGATGCTTATGAGCATTGGTCATTGGTCACATCGAATGGTGAGCCTGTGCTGCTGCATTACGGGCAAGCGCTCATTGGAAGCACAAGCCAATCGACTGATCCGACAGATTATCGCGCGATTCCAACGGAGTGCTATTAAATGACTGAAATAAGCCGTCCCTGGAACGGAACGGTCACGGGCGATGCCGGACCGTACTCCGATACCGATTGGCAGGAATTGTATCAGGCGATTATCGGCTGGGGCGGTAGCCGCGCCAACAATGGTGTGTTCCTGAGCAGTGGCGCACAGCCCAACGACGGGCTGAAGGTGGAAGAAAGTTCACCTGCTGCGGCGACAGTGGACGTGCTGGCGGGCGCTGCGCTCATCCAGGGGATTGCCTATATTTCTGATGCGACTGAAACGTTGGCGATTGGCGCGAATGCCAGCGGCAATGCCCGTATTGATACGGTGGTGCTGCAAGCGGATTATGCATTGCAAACCGTTCGGTTGGCGATTCTTCCTGGCACGCCTGCTGCTTCCCCGGTTGCGCCGTCGCTGACTCAAACCGCAGGCATCATGTGGGAAATTCCACTGGCGAACATCGCAGTGGCGAATGGGTTTACTACCATTACCGATTCTGTTATTTCCCCCCGCCGTGATTGGGTGAATGCGCCGCCTGGGATTTACCTGGATCATATCGTCAATAACGATGCCAGCGATTTGATTAATGGCGATGTGGTGATATGGGACAGCGCGGCTGACCATGCCGTAGAAACCTCCACCACGCGCGGTGATCTGTTAGCAGCAGGCATATGGGCAGGCGGTTCAGCCGCACAGGGCGATTATGGGCGCGTGTTGACGGAAGGTGTGGGTTATGTACTGACCGATGCCGCCGTGACGCGCGGGGATCGGTTGGTCGTCGGTTCAACCGCCAAGAAAACCAGCGCCAACGTTGGCACAAGCGGACTGGTGATTGCCCGCGCGCTGGAAACGACAGCGGGCGCTGGGCTGGCCTTGTGTTATGTGAAAGTGGAACGCTTGCATGATGATTATATTCTCATTCAGGATCAGAAGGCGCAGAACACCGCAGGCGGCACAGCCACCAGCGGATCATTCCAGAAGCGCGATTTGAATACGGAAGTTGTGGACACGGGCGGACTCGCTGCTATTGCGTCCAGCGTGATTACCTTGCAGCCAGGAACGTATCGCTGCCAGTGGAGTTGTCCGGCGAATAACGCTGTTTTGCAGAATCAATCCCGTCTGCGCAACACATCCGACACGATTGATTATATGGGTACGACTGAGCGCGCCGGGGCAAATATCCAGTGCCGTTCTACAGGTGCAGCCCGGTTCACCATCACCAGCGCCAAGAATTTTGAATTACAGCATCAGGTCAATACTACCGTTGCCACCAATGGTTTCGGCGTGGCGGGCAACTTTGCAACCGAGGTTTTTAGCATCATTGAATTCTGGCGTGAAGGCTTCTAAGGTTTCAATAATCGAACCGTGACAGACCGTTAAGCGTGATACAATTCTTAACGGTTTTTGTTTACTCAGGCTTCAACCATTAAGGATGGTTTGATGTTCATTCTAACGCTAACCCCTACGCCGACACCCGTTCCCCCTGCCGAAGTGGTGGAGCAGGCCGTGCGCGTTATTGATGTGTTTCAAAGTTTAGGACCGTTGATGGCGCTGTTATTCGTGGTGGCGTTGGCGCTGGCAGTCGTGATGGTCATTTCCTATTTCAACCGAGGCAGCACGTCCACCGCGTTGACGGTGGTGGCGAATGCAGCGGCGCAAAAGGATAAGGAACTGGCTGAACTGAAAGCCCAATGGGGACAGGATCGCCAGCGCCATGTGGAAAGTCTGAGCGCGATTGCTAATCAAGCCAACCGCGCCAATGATTTATTTGAAGCCATGAATAAGCGCGGAATTGAACGCGATAAGCAGCAGCAGCGCATGGTGGAAAACCAGGATCGCATTGCGGCCTCATTTGATGTGCTGCTGCATGAAGGCAGTGCGCCGCTGCGCGTGGTGGCGAATGACGTGGCGGCGATTATGCTCAAGATTGGCGAACTCGACAACCGCACCAGCAATTGGCAAGCAGCCATGAATGACATTCCCCTCATTCGTGCCGATTTTAATAGCCGCTTAGATAAGCTGCTGGCTGAAATGGCGAAACGATCCACCAAACCGATCCCCCAGGTTCAAGTCCCCGAAACAACCAACGGAGAAACACCAACGCCATGAACCGCTTTGGATTCAATGTCCACGCCCAGCGCGTCCCCGATCAGGAATACCTGCTGCAAACTGTGCGCGCGATGCAGCCCAAGTGGATGCTGGTCATGGACGGGATTGGCCTGTGCCAGCAGATTAAGGCGCAAGTTCCCGCTTGCAATGTCATTTCCCGCATCTATCCAGACGAAAACTGGTCTACGGTGAATGCAAAGGATTGGGTGGCGAACAAGAAAGCAGAAATCCAGGGTGCAGACCTGTGGTGCTATACCTTCAACGAGGTGGGTTCATCGCCTGAATACCTGCAACTGAATGCCGACATTATTACTGAGGCAGCAAAAGTCGGCTTGAAGGTCGTGGTCGGTAATATGAGCGTTGGCACACCTGCCAATCCCGCTGATTGGGAGACAACCGCAGGACACAATCTGATGACCGCGCTGAACACGCATCGATCCATCGCCGTGCTGGGCTTGCATGAGTACGGTTGCGCAGTCGTCACGAGTGGTTTCTATGGCGGCTATCCCGACAATGCCGGGGTTGCGCCTGGACAGACTGATCCGCCTGGACAAAATCTGATTCCACAAGCCAACTGGCCTGCTGAGCCAGCACCGTGCTATCACCTGGGGCGTTTCAAGTTTCTACTGGATGCCTGCGAACGAATGAACATTCCCCCGCCGCGCATCGTCCTGACTGAACACGGGTTTGATGATGTGAGCGATATTAAAGCCTGGACGCAAACACTGCACATGACCCCGCCTTATACCAGCATTCGCGGTTGGAAGTCGATCAAGAATCAGTGGCAGCAGTGGTATCCCGGTTGGTCGCACGAACAAGCCTATTTTGAGCAGTTGAAATATGCGGACGCAACCTTGTATCAGGGTTCGCCGGTTGAGGCGCAACTGCTTTTCTGCTGGGGCCATACCTCCGATATGTGGGATCAATTCGATGTGGCGCATGCGCGTGATTTGCATACGCTGCTGGCGAGTCTTCCCCCTGAAACCGATAACGGCGGAAACGGAGAACCACCCTCAATGACTAGAATTGATTTGCTCCCCTATCTGAATGGGAACGGGGTGCGCAAGGTATACAAACTCGGACATAACCAGGCGATGGGTGGTGGCGTGGAACTGCTGCAAACCCAACTGGAAGGCAGCGCGGGCGGTTTCCGCCATGTCAAGCAGGGCGGCGCTGAGCAGTTCAGCAAGTGGGAACGGCTGCTGGGTGATGCGCACTGGATTTATCGTGACCTGGATACGTCCGGCCAAACCGATGTGTATCGCCTCAAGGATGCTGACTTGTCGGGTTGGTCGCGCTGGTGTCCGCGTTACATGGTAGTCGGTGAAAAGTATCATCGCAATCCAGTCGTGACGTGGTACAAGAAATCGACTGGCGCAGTCGTCGGCGCACCGGGACATGATCCCTCTGATATTCGGTTGGTTGCTGTGATCCCCTCCCTGCACCTGCCGGAGAGTGGCATCACAATTGCCGATGCAGTGGAACTGGAATGGATACCCAACGGGCGCACCGATTGGGAAGAAAAATACTGGTATGCGAAGGGTTATGGACTGGTCGCATGGCAGAATCGCGCGGGCTGGCGTTCATTCGTTTCCGAACTCAGCAGCCCTTACACGCCTGTCCCTGAAGACTTGAGTGGCACGTGGGACAATCCACCCGCACCGCCCAATGCCCCGCCGCCCAACAGTGGCGCAGTCAATCCACCGAAACCCAGCAATGCGACTGATCCGGTTGCCGTGCCGATTGATGGACAATGGAAACTGCGGGCTGAACCCGATACCAGCGCTGCCCAGATTGGGATGCTCAAGACGGGTGAAACCGTGACGATGTACCGCGTGCCAGAAACCAATAATGATAACAACGTCTGGCACTTCATTGAGCGCGGGGTAATTGTTCCAGCCGGAGAAGCGATACAAGGCTATACGGCTGCGCCCATTCCAGCTGCACCTGAACCGCCTATCCCGGCTGAACCGCTGGTCACGACGATGACGGTCACGATTGAAGCACCTGCCGGAACAGATATGGCACAGTTGGAAAGTTGGTTGGCGAAAATCACCCGCCTTACTTTTCGCGCCGATGAATAACGAATACCTGCAAACGCCCTACATATCACAGTGGGCGACACAGGCCAGCAATCGCGGCAACGACTGCGGCCAAACCTGCGTAGCAATGCTGGCTTGGTTGCGCGGCGTATATAAGCCTGTGAACGCTTATATTTATCAAAGCGATTCCACCGGGCTGTCCACTGCTGATGATTTGGTGGCAAACCTGACCGGGATTGCTCATCTGTCTGCATCCAGCAAAACCTTGCCACCCAACACGCTCACGCCACCCGGTTCAATCTGTCTGGTGCAGTATTCAATTTTCCCGGTTGGCACGGGTGAGTATGAAAAGCAGGATGATTTTAGCGGGCTGCACTGGTTCATTGTCCTGAACGAAGTCCCAGGGGAATACGTAGAAACGAATGATCCTGATTATTACGGGGAGCGCATCGCGGAAGGCGAGAACAAACGTTATCGCTGGGCGGACTGGCTCAAAGAAATTTCACAACAGCGCACGGTAGTTTCACTCGACTAAAGGAGTCAAATATGTTCAAAATTGAAAATTGGATTGTCGTCCTGGTGTTGATCCTGGCCTTGCTGCTGCCCGTTGCAGTGTTGGCGCAGGAAGCAACGCCAGAACCTACGCCCGTCATTGTCGAATCGCCACCGCCTGACGAGGTAACGGAAGAACCCGGCGATCCCCCAGCCACCACGCCAGAAAACCTGCTAGGACAATTGTTTGCGCTGCTCAAGGATGGGACGTATATGGTTTGGGCTGCGGCGGGCGTATTGATCTTCACAGGCTTGTTCAAGATTGGCGCGCGGATGCTGGGCTTTGTGATTGAAGGCAACGCAGCTATTCTGCTGGCACTGGTGATCCAGGTCTTAATCTGGATTGGTTATTCAATTGCAAACTACCTGGGACAAGGCGAAGCGTTCAAGACAAATTATCTGGTCTTGGCGGACATTGCCCGTTCCCTCTTGCCGTTGGCTGGCTCAATCGCGCTGGGTCATTTTGGCTATCAAGCGTTCAAGGCGCAAGGCACGCCCGTGCTGGGGTATAAACCGCGCGCCAAAACCAATCCGACACCTAAACCGCTGGAACTGAAGCGTGAAGGCGAAGGCGCTGATTGGACAAAGCCCGCGCTATAGACTCTGCGAAATGAGTGCAATACAAAACACCCGCTATCCAGGCGGGTGTTTTTATTTCCTACGATGCCCCTAAAACGCTCTAGGATGCGTTTCTAGCGGTTTTACAGTAGGCGTGTGTTAGATTGTAGCTAGTCGTCCATTTCCGTGTCGTCTTCGTCTTCCTCGTCCGCATCATAATCCGGCGTGGAAATGTACTCGCCCATCTCATTGAGCGCTGCCATGTATTCCGCGCCGCTGGCCTTGTCGATCCAGGCTGAAGCTCGGTCACTGGATGCCAGCGCTGCCACACCACGCCGATCCAGCATGTTCACTTCGCCGCCTTCACGAACTTCTGCCAGTGCTTTCACAACATACAGGGGCGTAATCATGTGTCGTTTCCTCTCATTAACCGATCTGACCTGAATTGGCCTGATCGAATTGCGAACCGTGTTTATACCTTGCGGCACTTCCAGCCTTTGTGATGAGGCCATTTTCCATTTGCCACACCGGACATTTTGCTATCATTTAAATTGTTTTCTCGGCAAAATCCCTTTAATCCTTTGATTTCAAACTCGAAGCCTTCCGGGGGAATGACGATGTATCGTTCACTGTTTGCCTCGCCAATCTTGCGGCGATGTTCTTTACTGACTTCATGCTCTTTATTTGCCTCGCCAATCTTGCGGCGGGTTTCTTCACTGACTTCATGCCCCCTGGCTGCCTCACTCAATTTGCGGCGATGTTCCTCACTGAGATGCTTACCAAAATTAGCATTATTCGATCCCTTGCGTGCCTCGCTCAGTTTTCTCCGTGTTTCTATGCTGTGAGATTTACCTTTGAGTGCTTCACTTATTTTGCGGCGATGTTCCTCACTGGCTTTCCGCCCACGCATCGGCGCTTTAGCACTTGTTCCAATGTTGTAGCAAATGCCTTTCGGCATATAAATATTGAGAAAATGATCCTCGCGTGCTTCTAACTGATCGACTGAACAATATTCCAGCACCTTGAATTGAAAGGCATTTTCACCATATTTATTCCATGCGGCTTGAAGATGTAAATTATGATGATATTGACCATTCAATTCACGGCGGTGATACTGCCAACGCTCCTTAAAATTAACCGCGCTGCCGATGTAAATTTTACCGTTTTTCGTGTTGAGGATAATGTATATGCCTGAGACTGGATCGCTCATCGTATGCCACCCGTTTCAGCCTGATCGAATTGCGAACATTCGGCATCGTACAGTTCCACCGATTCCGCGCGCCAACTGCTGACGGTGCGCCGGATTTGCTCCGTGCTGATGGTTTCAAATCCCCAGCCCTTAAACAGTGTGAGCGTGCCGTCAATGTTGGTGGTCACATATTCAGCATCGGTTTGCACATCGGGAAAGCCAGCGGGCGCAAACCAAACGATTGAGCCAGGGTACAAGTTCACCACCTGCACGTTTCCACTGAGTAGGTTAGTCATGATTTAAATCTCCTGGGCGGTGTATCAAATCCGTTCCGGCGAAAGCGTTCATTGCACGCATGGCAGCGTCCTTTGCGCAGTGGCTTTGATGGTTTCCCGCAGTTGACGCATGGTTCAGCGGGATGACTATTGCGCTTTGAATGGACGAACTGTTCCATACGCCCGTCTATTTTCATGTGACAAGCACGACACACGAACATGATATTGCTGCGCTCATTATTGCCCGTGTTTCCGTCCACGTGATGCCGATCCACCGCCTGCGCTATAAAACAGTTTTCGCATAACGGCAAATGTCTGTACAGTCTTCGCGCCCTGCTACGCTTTGTATCTGGGTGCGCAGCATCGCCTTTCCAGCTTGAACTCTGATTGCCGCGTAAAACGACTTTGTAAGGTGCTTTAAGATTCCAGCCTCGTTTGCTCACGATACCCCCATTTGCATTTCAGCTTTTCTCTGGCAGTAAATTTCCCAACGCTTTGCGCCTTCTGCGCCTCTAAACTGCACAAGATTAGGTATTGAAACCATTTTCTGCGCAGTTATTTTCCCACCGACTGCACCCCATTTTTTGAAGTCCCCCGCGTTACTATGCAGGGCAGTGTGGCAACGTTGACAAAGAAAGGATAAGTTCAGCGTATCATCCGTGCCGCCTTCGCAGCGTGGAACGTTGTGGTGAATGTGGCGGGCGACACGGCGGCAACCGCACTGGCACATGATCGAGTTGCCGTTGCTGTCTTTGAGGGGCGGGTAAATTTGCTGTAGGGTTTTCATGAGCTTGAGCCTCAGTTGAAAATTTTGTAATTAGATGGTTAAGCGAATGACGATGTAAGCTGAACCGTCGATTGGGTATGCATTAACAACCAATTCACGACGGGCGCTGCTGAATACCGCTGCGTGTAATCCTTTGCCGCTGGTGGTGTCAAGTGCGTCACCGATGATGCGGACAGCCTTGAACTGCTTAAAATTTTCAGTTTTGATCCCGCGCGCAAGGAGTGCGGTTTCAATTTGTTCTTTTGTAAGATTAACTTTGGAGCTAATGGTGATTTTCATTTGTGAGCCTCATTTGCTTGTTATTTGACTATGAATTCATTATACTCTCAATTTAATTTATTGTCAATACCCAAAATTAAAGTGGGCAGGTTTCCACGCCTGCCCTGGTTTGCTGTTATTCCAGTTCCCGCAGGAACGCGGCGATGCGCTCCCGTGACCATTCCAGTTGGTCGTTGAGGCGATAGATCAGGGTGGCGATGGCATCTGGTTCACCCTGGCTGATAACGTCCTGATCTTCCAGAATAATTGAGCGCTCCGATTCGCGCTCCTTCACGTCATACAGCGCTAGGATAGCGTTGTAATCGGTCATATAACAAATTAAATCAAGGCGTTCAAACTCATCCATGCCTCGCCGCATGAATGCGCATTCCGCCGCTGCGCCCAGCGCACAGGTTTGACAATCATAGGTATGCTTGTCAGGATTCCATCGAGCCTGCTTGACCAGCCCGCCACGCGCCTGTGGGCGCAACTGTGCGCCGCATTCGATCCCCTCTGCCAGGGCGTTGAGCGCTGCCTTTTGTTTCTTGCTCATTTTACGTTTGAATAATTTCACGGTTGCTTGTCTCCCTCATTGGTCTGATCGGTTTGAAAGCGGGGAACGGTTGCCCGTCCCCCTATGACGGCTCAAGCGATTGAGCCAACACCCCACAAATTAACGGCGGGCGATGCTCACCTGCTGCGCAGCGCGGCTGAACAGGCTGTCAGGCGCAGTCAGGATTGATCCCGCCTGGGTTTCCATCTCCACACGGGCAGCGCTGTCTTCAATCTTGCTGGCGGCGAAGGATACGCCGTTCACCAGTCCCATGTGTGTTTCCTGACCTTCTGTGCCGATCAGGATTTGACTCTGGGTTTCGTCCGCCCAATTGTACTGCTTGCTCAAGCCTGCCAACACTTCTGCCAGATTGGGCAGCGCCTTGTTGGTCACTTCGTAGATGCGGTTCAGTACATGCGCGCCTACGGGCAGAATGTCCGCGAACGACTGCTGCAAGCGTCCCAGCAAAACCTGAGTTTCGCCCAGATGACGCAACTGAATGTTTTCCTTGTGTTCCACGATGATCGAATTGGCGCAGCCGTGCCGCTGCACCAGTGCCTTGACCGACAGCCCGCCGCGTCCAGTTTCTTCATTGCCGACGTATGCGCCGAAACCATAGGGGCGGTTGCCCACATCGCCGCGCCGGGTTTCGCCCTGCGGCACGATTTCAGGATTCTGGACTTTGGGGTTCTGAAAGACGATGCGCATATCCAGGCGATCACGGGTGATGCTGCTGTTATGCACCTTCAGGTCGGGCATGGCTGATCCGGTTGCCGCCAGAACTTCGTGGACGGCGTTCAAGACTTGCGTATTGTCCACAATCCCATACTTGTCGGTGAGGATGGCGCGAATATCTTTGCCGTGTGTGCGCACCAGCAAGCCTTTGCTCTCAATCTGCGGGATCAGGTCATTCATGATGGCGGCGAAATACTTGGGATACCGCACCAGCATCACGTCCCAATCGGCGCTGTCCATTGTCGTGCCGTTGCCTTTGCCGAAGTAGGGAACGCTCACTCGTCCCAGCAGTTGGCGCAGGGCGTTGGTTTCGAGGGTCAGATTGGCGACTCGTTCAAAGCCACCTGGCACACCGAACAGGTCAGCAGGTTTGGTGAAATTCACCTTGCCCGTGTTGGTCACGCTGAAATGGCTGGGCGCACCTTCCAGATCGACTTTTTTCTTGTCGAATTTTTCACTGGCAGCAATCAGCTTGTCCAGTTCCTTGAGTTGAGTCTTGATGGCGGTTTGGCTGGTCATTCGTTCTTGTCTCCTGTGACTATTTTGCCTGCGTTGAAAGGATGCGCAGCCCCCAGCTTGAACGGATTAGAATGCTACCGCGTCTTCAATGATGGCGACGGCTTCATTGACGGACGAGGTAACAAAGCGGTTGACCATATACAGCACGTTGTAATCTTCGGTCAAACGGACTTCAATCGGCAGGTCGGTCAGGTAAATGAATTCGGTGGTGGCGCTGACCAGCCCGTTGTCCAGGGCGAAGTCGTAGGTGCGATCCCGCAGGATTTGCAGCAGGTCGCGGATCGACTTTTCCTCATAGTTGGCGATGGTGAAATCTTCGCGGACGAATTCCGGTTCAGCAGCGGCGCTGTCCACGATTTCGTCGGTCTGATGGGAGAAAAACAGGTTGCGGATTGGGTTGAACATGAGTTTGAGCCTCAGTTAAGTTATTCGATCTATGTAATCATCATAGCGTAGATTAGATTTATTGTCAATACCCAAAATTGATTTGGGTATTGTTTCCCCCTCAACCGATGTAATGAATCAGGGCAAGGCGCAGCATATCTGCGTCGGTGCAGTCCTGCCCATCGTGTCGATCCTTGTACTCCCGATGCGCCTGTTCCAACAGGGTTTCCGTCAGCGGTTTCTTTTCTAGCATATAGAATTCCCGTTTCGGACGTTTCGCCCCGACTGGACGGGTGCGCGGTCTGCCCACCTTGCGCTTGGGACGCGGCTGGTTCTCTTGCTGGGCGGCGCGCACCTGCTGAACATCCAGTCCCAGGCGTGCCAGCCCTTTGTCGGTGATTTCAAACGTCATGCCCGTGTCGCCAATCGGGATCATCCAGCCCTGCGCCACCAACGGTTGTGAGTCGGTCTGGCGAAAGATTGACACCCGTCCCCAGGGATTGCTGGCGGCTTCCCGCATCATTTCCAGTTGCACGGTACTTATATCGTATTCCATCATTAACCTCCTTGATTGGCTTGTCGATAACGGTCTGCTTGTTCCGCGCTCATGTCCAGCGCCGTGTAGAATTCCAACACCTGCGAACAGTCGTCCCCTGCGCGGTGGTAATGCGTGCGCCACTCATTCGCGCAGCCCTTTGTGCGGCAGTCCACCTGGGTCAGCGGTGCGCGGGCGGGATTGCCGGATGCCTGCTGCTGGGCGCTGGCGATGCGCCCACAGCAATTGCAGATGAACAGTGTGGTCATAGTGTCTCCCTCAGTCCCAAACGTTGGCATATTTCAGCCCGGCTTCAACTTGAAGATTATTGCGGGTTACAATGCTTTCGGCGGCAATCAACACGCCCAGCGCGATGTTAAATTCCTGGCTGCAAGCGCCGAATAATTGACCGATTTTAACGGCGTAAGCCTTTGCTAATTTGTATTCGTAGATGGCTGCAAAAATTTGTTCGTTGGTCATTTTGAGTGAGCCTCTGTTGTGTTGCTGTCGATGAAGTAATCATATATCGGGAAGTAGTTTTTTGTCAATACCCAAAATTGAGAAGGGTTTATAACATAGATTTTACTTTACAAAATATCAAAATGAGACTAAGATTTAAACACATCTGAGATTTGAGCCTCAAAGATTTAAAAACCACCTGCGCCCGAAAGTGTGCAGGTGGTTTTTATTTTGCCTAGCGGACGCTGCCAGAATAATTTTTCAGCCACTTCAAATCATCGTCAGACAAAATAAACCACTCGGTTTGCTTAACCCGTTTGCTCATGTAGCGCCCGTGCAATTCGCCTTCCAGTTTGTACATATCATCCGTCTTGATCGTGCAAACGGTTTGCACATCGAATGGCAGCAGCACGCCAAAGGTTTTGGCGCGGCGGTGCAAATCGCGCGTTCTGCCTATCTTGTAATAGGTTTCATTCGTCAGCGATTGAATGACATACACGTATCCATCACGATAGCGGATTTTAGGTTTTGGCGGTGGGGATTCAAACGCTTGCAGCAGTGCCATCAATATCGAAAGCAACATGGCGACGAATACGCCGTCTGCTCGATCAAAAGTGAATGCACTAACAGCCGATAGAAAAAAGAAAAAGGATAGAAAACCAAACGTAGGCATAGCATCACTCTCCAATGCTGACTCTCGTAATGTGGCAATCAGGGCGGCGAGAGTAGCCGCCCGTTCGGTAGCGAACCTAGATTGCTGATTGAAGTATTATAACTCGTTTTGTCCATTCCCGTTAGATCGAATGTGGCGTTGGACGTTATTCACAGTGGACTTCCCAACGCCCAGGAACAGCGCCAAATCGCGCGCCTCACGTTCAATGTCCTGCGGGTTCTCAGCTAAGTGGCGTTGGACAACTTGAGTGGCATCAGGCCGCTTGGTGTGTCCAAGACTGGACGCGGCTGGGAGCATATTTTGTCCATTGGACTGTCCATTGGACAGTTGGACAGCCTGTGGTCTGGACACGCTAATGGACGATTTCATACCTGGATAGGCTTTGTTAAATGCTTTGATAACTTCAGCGTCAAACTTTTCCAGGGCGGTTTGGTAGCTATCCTTATTGCGCTTTGCAAGGATTCGTTCAGACCGATTGATCTGCACATAAACCTTTCCCGCCATGAGTGCCATCAGCGGTGCGCCGATGCCCATAATAACCGCCACTGCAATTTCCCCGAACGTTGCAGCCTTGCCGCTTGTTCCCAGCGCCCGACTGACACTATCCAGGTTGGCAGTCATGGCAAAAAGAAACACTACGATCAGGATAGCATAACCCCACCATTTTTCGCGGACGATCAGGTAAGCGCTCAGCAGCAGCGCCAGTTCCACCGACACAAACGAAAATAGCGCCACCGCGATATACACGAATGGAGGCAGCAGTGAATTCGTGACTTCCATCAAGCGATACACGGTGCTAACCGTATGAACGCCTGAAAGCAATGAAGCACTGACAAACATTGCCGCAGTCGCTTTAGGCAACCATGCGGGCGTGTCGCTGACTTCTTCATACATTTCCAGGCGCGGCACACTCGCCGGATGCTGGGCTTCATAAAACTCCCTGTACTGAGAAAACAATTCTTGAATGTCCATTATCGCAAACTCCCTCATGTGACTAAAAAGCCTCCCCGGTATGGAGAGGCTTGTGTAACCTTGACTATCTCCCCGATTAGAACGGGATTTCACTCAGCTTCAGGATGCGCAGCACATTCTCACGCACTTCCGCATTCGCATCCCCTGGTAGAAACGCTTCCACTTGCCCAGCGTCGTGTCCGCAGCGCTGGGCGATACAGGCAGCCCAAGCGTCCGCTTTCGTGCCGACAAACTCCTGCACGTGCTGAATAGGATCAACACTGATGTACAGCAGCGCTTCCATCACTGCGCTCATATCCAAGCCTAATTTCTGATTGGCCTGGGCAATGAACTTGCCCGCCGTTTTCGCATCCAATGCCCATTCCAGGTCATTGTCTACGGGCGATTGCGCTGCGCTTGAATTTGACCCTTTCTCGTTGGTTTTAGCGGTATTCTTTTCAATCTCGCGGCGCATCCGATTTTCAGCAATCGTCTGGACAACCTGTTCATCCGTCATGTCATCCAGGATTTCACCATCGGACACCATCTTGAAAATGGCATTGTCCCAATGATTGTCATGATCGAATAGGTGAATGGTTTCCGCCTTCACATAATCCCGATCCCATTCCTGCGCGGAATTGAATTCGGCTTCAATCGGCAGTTCACCCGTTTCCGGGTTCACGCCAGCCAGCAGCAGTTGGGCTGGGCGCATCAGCATCGGCGTGAACACCTGCTGATTGAATTCGGGTTCAATCTTGACGAATAACAGCGACATGGCCTTAATACTGCGCTTGCCATTGATCGTGACCGGAACATCGCGCATTGCCCGCCCGATGGTGAACGGCACGGACCAGAACGCCACGCCCGTCAATTTCTGCATGAAGGCTTCTGCCATCGTCATGTAGCTGCGCAGGGCAATCACGTCATAGATCGAGGTGGTTTCAACGGTGAACTTCACCCATTCGCCTGTTGCCTGATACAGTTCAGGCAGCACGATGTCCAGCCGTCCATGCTGCTTACAATCTCGCTTGAGTGGGTCGCAAGTGCAAGCCAGCGGTTCGGTGCTGTAATCCGGTTTGATCCCATTTTCTTCCCAATGCAGCACAATCGTTTCTTCGTCGCAGCGCTTGAGCAGGCGGGCGTGCGCCCACTGCTCATTCCAGTATTGGAAGGCTTGTTCAGGCGAGTCAGCCGCCATCAGGACGTTGTGGAATTCCTGCGGTTGGTTGCCATACAACGCTTCAAAGGCAGGGCGAATATGTTCATAGGGCGTTTCCAGCGTCAGGCGAAAATGATCCTGATCCCGGCCTGCACCGCGTTCGGTTTTCTCAGCGCCTTTGCGCAGCTTGCCCGCGCGCGGGAAATTGCCCAGCACGCCCCGGTCTATGATTTTCTGCTCCACAGATTTGATCGGCATCGTTTGTTCTCCTTATGCCAATGATCGAACGTTATTCCAGGCCGCTATTCGGCACAGGCTTGCTGGCAAGAATTGCATCCATCGCCGGGATTTTTTGACCCGGTTGCGCAATGCGTAGCCAGCGATACACTGAGCAGTTTTTGCGCATACTGTTGTCAGGATCAGATTCTTTAATCAACCAGGGCGCAAGTCGCGTCACTTCCGCTTCCACCATCGGCAGGATGACCAGCGCCAGATCAGATTTCATCCGGCTTAAGCCCTCCACAATTTCAGCGGCGCGTTGTGCCTCGCTGTGCGTATCCGGCACGATAATGTCTTGCGTGGCTTCTAGGGTGATATTTCCGTATTCCATCAGCGGAACGGTGGCACGGACGGTGATGGTGATCGGGTTGCGGACGGGTTCAGTTTCAGACGATTTGTTAACCATTGATGAGCCTCTTTCTAACCTATTCAATCTTGCGGTTTCAGATGAATACCAGTATACTTCTAAAATAAAACTTTTACAATAGGAAAGTTGAAATGGAATACAAACTGACGCTCCCTTATCCGCCGTCTGTTAACCGCCTGTATGTCCGCAATCGCTATGGTGGCGTATCGCTTTCCGCTGAAGCGCAGGCGTTCAAGGCGGGCGTAGCAGTGGTGGTATTCAATGCCCGCATCACCGAACCGTTAACGGGTGCGCTGGGCATTGAAATTCAGGTGTATCGCAAGGCTGAACGCGGCGATCTGGATAACATTCTGAAAATCACACTGGACTCGCTCAATAAAAAATTATGGGACGATGATCGGCAGATTGTCGCCTTACATGCTTTCCGTTATCAAGACAAGCATGATCCCCGATTACTCATCCACGTATGGCAAATGAAGGAGTCAAAATGAGCGCAGCAGCCAAAATCATCGGTCTGGAACTGACCCAGCAAGAGGCGCAGGAATTGGTGAGGCGGATTGACCATCATCTGACCAGTGCGGAATACCAACTCAGCGCGGCGCGGGAACTCATCTGGCAACTGCATGAACATGGTGGCTGGCAGGCGTTGGGTTACAAATCGTGGAATGCCTGCGTCCAGGCCGAATTTGAGCAGTCGTCCGCCAGTGTCTACCGCCAACTGAATGCCGCCCTGGTGGAACTGGAATTGTCGCCCAATGGGAGAATCGGTGAACTGAACGAACGGGTGCTGCGCCCGTTGACGCGCCGCAATTTCGACACGGAAGCACGGCAAGCCATCTGGTCAATCAGCCAGGAGATTGTGGGTGAGGGCGGCAAGGTGACAACGGGTGTGGTTGAGGAAGTCGTGACCGGGTTGAAAGAAATGCTGGTGAGTGGGCATACTCAAGACAGTGACGGCAACCAGCACGCCATCACCGAAATCATGCACGCTGATCTGGTGGCACGGGTGCGCGAAAAGAAAATCGCCCACAAGGAACACATTCGCCGGATGGACAAACCGCGCGATTACATCCTGGGCGGCAAACCTGCTGCGCATATCGAACGTCAGCAGCCCTGCGATGCAGTGATTATTTTGAACCTGGATACTTTTGAAGACATTAAACTACATGAAGCACAGCGCAGTGGAAAGAAAATTTATTGTTCGCTGTGGACGGAGGATTAAGTGACAAGGCGCGGGTTACGGGGATAAATTCGTTCCGCGCCTTGTGCCACATGAGAGGAACGGGTCGCCAACCGTGCAACCGTTCGCTAGGTAGTATACCATGAAATCAACAGGAGCAACCGATGACCATCCAGACACCGACCAAACCGCGCGGCAAGCGCGAAGCGATCCTCACCCCCCAGCGCAAGCAACTGATTTTGAATTTGATCCACGAGTACAGACGGATGCACGAAATCAGCCCGACATTCCTTGAGATTGCCGTTGGAATCGGGTACACAGGCACGATGGAAGGCACAGCCTATACTTACGTGATGGACTTGATTCGTGAGGGCTGGCTGCGCCGTGCTGCCCCAGGTGCGCGGGCGATCCTGCCCGTGTATCCGCCAACTGCGGTCTATCATGAAATCACTGACCCTGACTTGAAAGTTGTGGCGCATCGTCAAAAGAATCTTAGGATTCTCAGGAGAATATAATGCCAGCCAAACCTGTCAACGTCTTTGAACAAGAGAAAGAACAACGCGAAAAGGCACTGCGTAAAAAGTATGCTGCCAAGCGGGAAAAGATGCTCAGGCAGCGCACCGGATTAACCCGCAAGAACCACACGCTGCGCATCCAGGGCGCGGTCATGCAGGTGGTCAGCCGTGAGTTGATCCGTGAGCGCTGGCTGCATACCGAACGCAAAGACTTTTCACGCGGCGGCAAAAAGGGGCGATCCTATCACTTTGCCATCTGGCGCTACACGCTGCAATCTGCGGACGGGCGCAGGTGGACGGCGCTGCAAGCTCAGGCACACGATTCTAATCATGGGCATATGCTCAACGTGTCGGGCTTGTGGGGACTGAAACAATCCTAACCCCGATGTGTCATAAAACAAAATTTGTGTTATAATAGACACATCAAAAGAAGTCCCCGCGCTGTTGAAGCAGCCGGGGCATGATCCAAAAGGACAGGCTAATGGATACCTCTCAGTATACCTCAAAAGACTATATCCGTTTTTGGTCAAAAGTGAATATTGCGCTTGATTCCGATTCCTGCTGGAATTGGAAAGCGTCTATCAATAGACATGGATATGGACAATTTACTCAAAAAAGCAAAGTCGTTAAAGCGCATCGTGTCGCTTGGATTTTGACTTACGGGAAAATCCCTGATGGGCTTCACGTTCTCCACACATGCGACAATCGTGCTTGCTGCAATCCTAAACACCTATTTTTAGGCACGAACAAAGACAACGTTGATGATCGTGAACAAAAAGGGCGCAATAAGATTATGCGCGGCGAAAGTAACGGGAACTCAAAATTAACTATTTCTCAAGTAGAATATATTCGTGCGCGTTATGCTGCTGGTGGAATTTCGCAGCAAAAACTGGCTGAAGAAACCGGGATAGATCAAACCCAAGTCAGCAATATTATTCGACGCAAAGTGTGGAAATAAGATGAAAAATTTCCTTGAATATGTACGTCAACGACTTGAAGTCAACGAGTATAAATTCAGCAAACAATTTGCGAATCTCGATCTATTCATGCAATCCCCCGATGATAAGCTAATTTGGATTTGCTATCTCGATAAAGAAATTGAGCCTGAACAAATCAGACGTATGTTTGACTTTACAGGGCATGTTCTCGTCGTCGTTAACGAAAAACTGATTCCCAACGAAATTACTTCACGCGAAGAAACCCCACAATGGCTTAGAGTTTTGCACGGACTCTGGATGGGGCGTATCTATGTGTGGAATGATAGGCATTTATTTGGGATTCACTTTGATTACGATAGTGGAGATATAAGCGAGTCGGGCGCGATCCAGCCCGATGAACTACTGCTGGTCGAAACCGGCACATGGCTGCGCGGCTGGACGGGAACGTATCGGCTGGCACGGTTCTGGGATAAGTCGTGGTGGCAAGAAAGCGCCTGGACGTTTCATGAAACTTACAACCGATACAAGCAGGAACAAGAGAAGGTCAACAGCCAGCAGTGGCAGGATTATCAGAAGGCCAGCGATAGCAGCAGTCGCCAAGCCTATGAGCAGGCGCGGGATGAATACCAACGCCAGCAGCAGCAACGCGAAAACCGCCAGGAACGTGCTTACTATGCGCCGCCTAAGCAGCAAGGCAGCAAGCGCGATTTCATGCGTGAATTCATGACCTGTGGCAACCTGAGCGCAGCGCGCAAACTGTATTTGCAACTGGTGAAAGACAACCATCCTGATGTGCATGGTCAGGAGAAAACCGCCATCATGCAAGATATTAACGCAGCCTGGGATAAGGCGCAGGAGGTATTGATATGAGAAAACTTATCACATGGACAATCCCGTTTATGACCGGAGTCGCCTGCCAGATCATTCTACAATCGCCCACACCTGTCTTCGGCAGACTGTTGGTGGCGCTGCTGCTGGGCTTCGTGGCGTCATTCGTGTTTGACATGGCGCTGAAAGCCTACACGGTGCAAGAATTCCAGGACGTAACGTGGAGCGTGACCGCAACGGTTGAACCTGCGGACGAGGAGCAGGTTTAGACATCGTTACAAGATAGTATGAATATTGAAATCATGCTGCGTTAAGACTTTACGAAGTCGGCAGGCAGGGCTACAATTCGATACATGCTCAATAAATGAGCAGCGGCGGAATGACCGCCGCTTATCCACTTACACGAGGGCAGTCGCGTAAATGAATGATCTATATTCTACCCCAACTGAACCCGAATTCCAAGACCCAAGCATTAAAACTGCATTAAATTCCCGCTGGAATTATTTTAAATCGCTGCATGGAGACATCCTCGCGGCGCAATTTGATTCTGATTCCCTTTCCGCCAACCGCAATTTCGTCCAGATTGACCGCCAAACTTATGTAGCGTTGGCAGAAAGCATGAAATCATGACCGATGATGTAAAGACTATTCGCGCGCCGCGCACTAAAGATCGCCCCTACTTTTCAATGGCACGGGCAACCGCCCAGGACAACACGCTCACCTGGGAAGCGCGTGGCGTGCTGGCCTATCTCCTGAGCAAGCCGGACGATTGGCAGGTGATGATTAAAGACTTGCAGCAGAACTGCGGGCGCGACAAGGCACGAACGATCCTCAAGGAATTGCAGGATCATAAATACCTGAGCGTTGAGCAAGTCCACGACGCTAAGGGGAAATTCTCCCGTAATCAGTACCGTGTGTTTGAGACACCGTTTACTGAAAACCCGTCAACGGTTTACCCGTCAACGGGAAACCCGCCACTTACAGATAACAGAGAAGCACAGACTATAGAATTAGAAAAAGATACTGCGCCTGACGGCGATCTTCCTCCCAAGAAAAGCAAAGCGGAACTGGATGCGGAATTTGAATGTATCGCGGAGGTGTGGGGGAATCGGGCGGGCGGCTGGGTGAGCAGTATGCAGGGAATGATCTTCGGCAGCAAGAAAGTGAAAGGCGAATGGCGCGATTGCCAGTTTGAACCGCCTGCCACGATTGACGAAGTGAAAGCCTTTGGCGTGTATGCCCGCAAGCGCTCACTGGATGGCGCGATGGTCACAACTGCTGCCACCATTCAGCGCTGGTTCTATGACTTCCGCAACGGCAAGCAGAAAATATCGCCCACGCCCGATGATCCCGATTATGACCCGCGCATGGATTTGAGTATTCCAGTTCCGTTTGACCCAGCAGATATTTTTAAGGGCAAGCCATATTCGCCCAGAGAGGATGACGAATCGTGAATGAGTTTAAAGATTTGTACGCACCGCGTCAGCAGGGAACGTGGGTCACGCCCCGGCAAGGCTTAACAGTCGGGATGGATTTGCACGACTGGAAGCGCTTTGTGGTGCGCGCCGTGCTGGTCATTCGCCGCGACCCTGATGCGGAACGGCGCATCCGTAAGGCGCAGCGCTTGTTGACAAAGACGCAGCGTGTCGGTGCGCAGTGGGGCGGTTGGTACGTACAGAACTTAATCACGAATGTGATCCGTGATGCGCGTTGGGATATTGAGGATCGAGTAAACGTCCGCATGAATCAATTGGAGCTATGGTCATGACGACAGGTGATGCAGTGCTGGCACGACTGGCACAATATGATGTGAAAAAAGACTCAACGGGTGCGTATCGGTTCAACAGCCCATTCCGCGCGGGAGCAAACTCGCACAGTTGCAGCCTGACGCTGGACGGCGATGGTGAACATGGCGCATGGCAGGACTTCAACGGTGGCGACAAGGGCAGCTTGTACGAACTGGCAACCCGGCTGGGCGTGCCGATTGAGGGCAAGGAACGTCAGCAGGTAGCCGACAGTAAACGGGCATACAAGAATCTGGCGGAATATGCTGCGCTGAAAGGTGTGCCGGAAAGCGTGTTTCTGACCGCCAAGTGGAGCCAAGAAACCGTCACGTATGACAAGCGACCTGCCTTTGAATTCCCGACGCAAGGCGGCAAGCGCTATCGCTTTGCCGATGGCAATAAGCCCGCCTTCAAATCACAGGTGGGATACAAAGCCTGCTGGTATGGCCTGACGCGGGCGATTGAACTGGCGAAGGAACAGAACACGGCGCTGGTAATCTGCAATGGTGAACCCAGCACGATTGTCGGCCTGCACTATCGCGTCCCGGCCTGCTGCATCACGGGCGGCGAACAACCGACCATCCCAGCGCACCTGCTGACGCAACTGAAAGAAGTCTGGACGGGTGAAATCTGGCTGGCGCTGGATTGTGATGAGGCGGGGCGCAAGGCAGCGAACGGCAAGGCAGGACTACTGCGCGCCGCTGGGTTCACGGTCAAGGTGCTGGATTTGAACCTGAGTGAAAAGGGTGATTTAGCCGATCACTGCAAGCTGCACACCGATAGCAGCCTGGAAGCGCTCAAGAAACTTGCCCAGGATGCCCCTAAAACCGATTTTAAAGGGGTTTCTAGCAACGCAGCGCCCAGCACGGCTATAACTATCGTCAAACGCTCTGAACGCCTGTCAAACTACATTGCACGGTTGAATGATTTTGATGCCCCGCGCACAGCCGTTCCGATCCCATTCCCAATGCGCGTCCTGCACCAATTCGGCGGCATGGCACAGGTGATGAAACCCGGCAAGATGATGGGGATTGTAGGGGTGAGCGGTGGCGGCAAAACCTCATTGGTGGAAACGCTGGTGGATGCGTGGCTGCCCTTTCATGTGCCGTGTCTGGTCTGGTCGCCGGAATGGACGCCGGATGAGTTTGTGGAACGCGCCGTGCAGCGCTATGGCGGACCACGCACCGATGAACTCTACCGCCATGAAATTTTCATTGATGAGCAGCAGCGCGGGATCAAGGATGGCTTTGGGCAGGAACTCAACGCAGGTCAGTTACAGGACGCATCGAAAGCGATTGCCAAACTACGGGCATTTGAGTCCGAAGTCGGCTACCTGGACATGCCGATGCTGACGGTGGCGCATCTGCAAAACTCGATTGATAACACGCTGCGCTCGATTGACTTCAAACCGCGCGTGCTGGTGATTGATTACATCCAACTGATGGCGGCGCTGGAACCGGGGAACACCACCCTGTATGACCAACTGATGCGCATCAAAGCGGTAGGCAATCAGTTTGGTCTCGTTCCAGCGCTGGCTTCCCAGGTGACGAAAACCAGCGCTAAAGGGCAAAGCAACGGACGGGTTCTGGATGCGATGGATGCCCGTTATGTGAATGACGATGCGTTCAATCTGTTCATTACGATCAACCCTGACCGCAATACGCTGGGCGATTATCTGCCTGCGGCGGTGCTGAATGTTGCCAAGAACAGCCTGGGACAGCGCGGCAAGGTGCGCGTGCCTGCTAATTGGGAACGGCTGACGTTCAAAGACGAGAAACATTTCAACCAGAAATTCGATGAGGATTAGATTCTCCCATTGGGAGAGAAAGTGAGCCAACCGAATGAACACACGTGAGTTTGAACGGGAATTATTTATCGCCATCGAAGGATATTTTGGCGGAGATAATTGGAAAGCTAAAGACGGGCGTGATTATACCTGGGTGATGGATGATCTGACCATGAATTGCAGTGATGAACAGTGGTTGATCGTTGATCTGACGCTGAGCATGATTGCTGACGAACTGTTCATCACAGGCGAAGTGCCGTGCAGTACGCCTGTCAGCCCGAATGAATGGGCGCACGAAGATTGGGATGAAAATGTGCCGCCTTACGTGCCGCCTGCGCCCAAAGCGTGGTGGTTCTGCATTGAAGATATGATCCCGCGTCAAGGTACGGCAGACGAACTAATGAATTACACCGGACCGTTTGCCACTGAGCGCGAGGCGTTCATTGCAGAAATCGTCATCATGGATGAACGGATTGACAACTTAGTGGCGGAAATCGCGCTGCTGCGAGGAAAATCATGACGATCATTCAAACCAACAAACCGCTGAAGAAGCGCAGCGCCTATGATTTTTATCCCACGCCACGCCCCTTCTGCGATGAAGCCCTGGAACTGATTCACTTTCAGACCTGGAACGTCTTCAAGGATGGATACGTGCCGGAACTGCATATCCTTGACCCTGGCTGCGGAACGGGTGTGTGGGGACAGGCGGCACTAGACCGCTGGCCTCACGCGGTGGTGGATGGCGTGGAAATCCGCGATGTGGACACGCCAGCAGGCTACCGGTATTTGTACCGAGGCGACTTTCGCTTGCAAGACACGGGCATGGATTATGACCTGATTATCGGCAATCCGCCGTTCGTGTATGCCGAGTCATTTGTGCGCGTTGGGCTGGACAACTTGAAAGCGGACGGTCTGATGCTCTACCTGCTGCCACTGTCTTTTCTGGCAAGCAAGGGCAGGGCGCGCGGTTTGTTTCGGCATCACCCGCCGATGGAAGTGCATGTGGCGCATCGGGTTTCGTTCACTGGCAACGGCAAGTCCGACAATACCGAATATGCCGTTTATATCTGGAAGCAGGGCTGGAAGGGAACGCCCAGCCTCAAGTGGATGCTTAGAAGCAAATCATAAGCGCTTTACAAGCGGGTTGAAACGGTCTATAATAAAAGTTATCTTTCAGATTGGAGGATGCAGAATGCGGACACGATTGGGCGCTCACTTCGGAGAAACACACATCTTCACGGCTGTCTTCCAGGGCTTCAGTCGCACCACCAGCGAGTCGAATGTGGCCTGCTTTCAGCGGGTGCGGCTGAACGGGGTAGAGGTGGCGGATCATGTGTGGGTGCATCGCAGCAAGGCGATGAAACGGCTGGGCATGGAATACGGAGACATTGTGGAATTTGAGGCGCGGGTGGGGCGTTACAGCCGGGGTGAACCACTGCGGCATGTGTCGGAAATCGAGTATGATTTCATGCTTGAAAAAATCAAGGATGTGCGGATTATGGAACGCCGTGCAGAAAGGGAAAGCGCATGAATGAACAGGTGTTTGCCGATGCTTTGAAGCACCCGCGCATCGGGGAGACAGCCCGTGTGGAGTGGGAGCGCTATCGGGGGAACGTGAGCCAGGAAGCGGCGGTGCTGGGCATGATGGCGCAGCATACGGCGCATCTGGCAGCGGTGTACAAGGACGGCGTAGTCAGCCCCACCGATGACGGCGTGTTCATCACCGACATTCCCGACTATGACCTGACGGTGGTGGATGCTTACTTCCCGTCACTGAACCAGCGGCAGGTGGGGATTTTCAGCCGCAAGGTCGGGGAACAGGTGGCACAGGTAATGATCGGACGTTTACAGATGCGATTAGGCCAATAAGGGAGGGCAAACAACCGTGAAAAGCCGAACGACCAAAGACCCGCGCGTGATGAATACCAATGGCACATTATCCAAACCGCGTATGCTGGTGGTGGAAGCGTTGGAAGCACAGGGCAAAGAAGGCGCTACCATTGACGAACTGGTGGAATTGCTCACTCAGGATTTGAATGTTGATAATCCTAAAATGTCCATCGGGCAATCCCTGTCCAAGATGGAAAATGACCAATATATTATTCGTTCTCGCAATCGCTGGTATCTGAAGGAACATGCACCCAGCGCCCAACCTGCGCTCCCACCACAAGCCAACGGACGGGTGCAGCCGATTGCGCCGATAGCACAGAAGCGCAGCGGCAAGACGGTGGAACTGTACACTAGCCCGCGCGTGTTTAGTGATGTGATCGGCCTGTCACTGCTCATCAAAGAACAGTGGTTTAAGCTGCCTTTGTTCGGCGGGGTGCGCATCTGCATGGGACACGAGTCGCCCATCTGGTCGCCCGAACAGGAAACCTTCAGCGATGTGAGCGTGATTAAGATTCTGCTCAAGGATGGGCGTGTGGTGGAGGAACGGCCTGCGCTGAAAGATTTAGTGACAATCGCCCCTGAATAATCCTCAATCTTAATTTTGGGTATTGACAAATAATTCAATACCCACTATACTGAGTATATAAGTTTAATTTTTCACCTTGAGGCTCACACTCAAAATGACCACCGCCAAAACCTTCTACACCGACAAAGAATTGACCCGCCGCAGCACGGCGCAACTGATCGCCATTTACAACCGCCTGTTCAATACGAATGTTTGGGACGAATATTTCAACCCGTTTGAACACCGGATGGAAATCTGGATGGCGCTGTGGATGGAAATGCGGGCGCAGGAAGTGGTGGCGCTGTTCACGGATGCGGATCGTGGCACAGGCGAGAAATATAAGGCCATGAAGATTAACATCACGCCAGACGGTTGGATTATCACCTGGGGCAAACATCACAGCACAACTCGCAAATCGAACGCAAAAGTGAATGAAAGTCAAAAAACTTTAATGCGTCAATTGAAGGCCGATGGCGAAACATATCGTTGGATTGCTGATGTGTTTGGCATTACTGATAGTGCTGTTTTTTACATCTTAAATAAAAGAGGAGCCTAACTTTTTTATTCATACTTGAGAAGTGATAATCGTTGGTTGTGATATATATCGCAATTTGTGATAAGATTGTGAAATTACAGGAGGATTTCAATGGCGAAACAACCCAAGATTACACGACGCAAAATTACCGATTATATTCCCGACAATTCAAATGCAAATTCTGGTTCAGAACGCGGTTTGCAAATGGTCGAAGATAGCCTATCTCAGGACGGGGTAGGGCGATCTATTGTTGCAGATGGACATGATCGAATCCCAGCGGGCAACAAAACGCTTGAAGCGGCTATGAATGCTGGTATTGAAGATGTGATCGAAATTGAAACCGATGGGCGTGCCTTGATCGTCCACAAGCGCATCGATTGGGATTTGGCCGATCCTCAAGGTGCGGCACGTCGCTATGCTTATCGAGATAATCGGGCATCTGAAGTGTCATTGAATTGGGATATTGAACAAATAAAAAGCGATCTCGATCAAGGAATTGATTTAAGCGGATTGTTTTCCGAATTAGAATTGAAAACACTACTGGATAAAATCGTTCTCCCCGATGATTGGAAAGAATTTGATGAATCGGTTGCCAATGAAGTCGAATACTTCACTTGCCCGGAATGTGGGCATAAGTTCCCGAAATGATTAATGTTTTCGATTTGTTTCCAAAGGCACAAAATAGGCCGATAACGGTTCGAGAAGCCTTTTTACAATTACCAGAATTAGAACTGGATACCCCGGTAGCCTGGGGTAATAATCCCAATTGGGCAGTGTCAAAATATATCCCACGCATAAAACAGGGAGGCTCATGTGATGACGTGCATCCCAAAAAAGCAGGGTATAATTTGATAAGATTACACTCCCAAAAGGTTTCCCCAACAATCCCCAAGACTTGTAACGGTTCTTTGTTCGCCGGGTTGCTGCCACCTGAAGGCAATAGATATTGTTCTATTCAAGAATTAAAACGTCTCGCGTCATTTCCAGACGATTTTCAACTAATCGGTAAATTTCGGGATCAATGGGCGTGCATCGGCAACAGTGTTCCACCACTTTTTATGAGGGCAATTGCTTTGCAAATACGATCAGAAGTCTTTGATAAATCTACAGAGACATCTACAAACAATCCCCGAAATAGCTACCTGCAAATTTTAGATGCAGCATGGCGGCAACATCTAGCACCGCGCCTATCCGATGCGCCAACGGTGATTAGCACATTCGCAGGGGCGGGTGGTTCGTCACTTGGTTACAGCATGGCGGGATACCGAGAACTGTTAGCTGTTGAATGGGACAACAATGCTGTCGAAACGTTCAAACTGAACTTTCCTGATGTGCCGGTTTATCATGGCGACATTGCCAAGTTATCCGTCGATGAGTGTTTGCAGATGGCAGGTATCCAGGCGGGCGAGTTGGATGTATTCGATGGTTCGCCGCCGTGCCAGGGATTTAGCGCTGCTGGCAAGCGCATGATGGATGATCCGCGCAACCAATTGTTTCGTGAGTACGTGCGACTGCTGAGAGGTTTGCAACCCAAAGTATTCGTGATGGAAAACGTGAGCGGTATGGTTAAGGGCAAGATGAAGCTTGTCTTTGTCGAAATCCTCAAGGAACTCAAGGCCAGCGGTTATCAGGTCAAGGCGTGCTTGCTCAATGCGATGTATTTCAATGTGCCACAGTCCAGGCAGCGTATGATATTTATCGGTGTGCGGAATGACCTGGGGATTGTGCCGAGTCATCCGAAAGCGCAGCATAAAATACTAAACGGTACGGCGTTGTTACCTGATGAACTGCAAAATAAACGTTTTTTGACATGGCGTAAAAAATTTAAACGCGACACCTTGCGCCCGTTGGGAAGCGTACCCATTACGGTTACTCGAAAGGGCATTGACCTGGAAGGGCGTGAAGTCTTTTCAGATGCATCAATAGTTCAAATATTTCAATCTTTTCCAACACAGTTTCTATTTACTGGAACAAATGCCCAAAGCGTTATGCGTATCGGTAACAGCGTTCCCCCGCTATTCATGAGGGCAATCGCCCAACATATTCGAGAGCAAATCCTAGATATGCTTTAAAACGAGCCACAAGACGATCTGAGGCGTTTCCGTGTCCATACAGGTATAATCTATGCTATAATACCCATAACGCTGTTTAAAAGGAATATTTGCACATGAGTGATGAACTGCAAGCCCAACCGAATAAATCGTAGTATAATAAAATAAATCCTCCGCACCGCTTCGGACAGTGGGGAGGAATAACCCAAAGGAACTAACCCTATGGATACCTCTCAGTATACCCTAAAACAATCAAAACAATGTGAACGCTGCGGATTGTCTATTAATCATAATGGGCGCGGCAATTTCTGTTCGCAAGCCTGCTATTGGGCTTCTATGCGAAACCCCATTGAACGTATATGCAAAATTTGTAATCAGCCTTTTGTTGTGACTGCGAATCGAATAAAGCCTGGACAGGCATTATTTTGTAGTCGTAAATGTCGTGGAATATATCGCCAGCAAAGTCGTGTTGAATGTATCTGTATCCAATGCGGAAAAGACTTCTGGAAATACCCATCGGAAGTAAAGCGGGGCGGTGGAGTGTATTGCTCAGTTGAATGTTCTGGAATACATCGAACCCGGTCAATTAATTGCACCTGTTTAAATTGTGGCACTGAATTCACTTCTACCCCTTCAAAAATTGAAAAGGGGAGCGGGAAATACTGTAGCCATAAATGTTATGCTGCGGTCAAAAGTTTGGAGTATCGCGGTGCAAAGAACCCTGAATGGCGTGGTGGGAAAAGTGATTATCGCGGGGAGAATTGGACACAGCAGCGAAAGTTAGCTTATAATCGTGATAACGGTGTATGTCAGCACTGCGGTAAGAAGCCGCAGAAGGGAAAACGAAAATTTCAGGTGCATCATATCAAACCGTTTCGCTTATTTGATGGTGATTATGAAGCAGCCAATCAACTGACGAATTTAATTACACTATGCGAGTCTTGTCATGGCAAAGCTGAACACGGTAAGATCGCTGTGCAGCCACATTTATTTTAGGAGTGAATCATGAGTGATGTAATCCAACCAAACGATAAACGCCTTTATATCTTCGGGAAAAATGGATGCTTGGTTCGCAGTATTGTGGATGCTAAAACAGGTAAGTCACACGCACCCTCGATTTTAGCCGATCAGGATTATTTTCCTGATGTGATGGATGCGTGTTTTGGCTTGCGATTGCAAGGACATCAACTCGCAGTGGTATCGAATGAAGGTGGCTGTGCATTCGGGATTTTGACCGAAGAAGAAGCCGACTTGATGGCGAAAGCGGCTGCGGCTTATATCGGCACAGAGGTTTATAGGATATGCCCGTTCCATCCTAAAGGTAAAATTTCGCAATACACCAGGGAGCATCCGAATAGACTTCCCCAACCCGGCATGTTATCTGAAATCATGCATCAATTAGGGTTTCTTCCATCGGAAACGATATTTGTAGATGATTGGGAAACCAGTCGGCAAGCTGCAAACATGATCGGCGCGGGATTTGAGTGGAGTCATCAGTTCTTCAAGCGGGTCGATCCCTTTGCAGATCGCTTACACGCGGCGCTGGACTGGAAAGAATGAACACGCTGCCATTCATCGAACCCAAACTGACCGCCGAAGACATTGCTGTGTATGAAGCGATTGAGGAATTGTATTCGCTCAATGGTTATTCCCCGACCATCCGTGATCTTCGGAAACGGTTAGGCTATAAGAGTACAGACACAGCACAGCACCATATCACGCGGTTGCATCGGGCAGGTTGGATCAGCCGGGAACCGAAACTGGCACGGGCAATCGTACCCGTCAAATATCCAAGAGTCCACTATCGCCGTAAGTAGAAATGAAAATTCCCCGCGTCAACGGGGAATTCCTTTTGCCTGACCCTGACCGGATCACATTGCATTATACGAGTATTTTGCGGACGTGCCAATGTGACCTGGGATTATGGGCTGATCCAACGCAATCTAACCGAAACCAAACGACAATTGCGACAGACGACTTACCAGCGGGCGATGGAGCGCGCGGCAGATATTCGCGCAGACCGCTGGCTGGCTTACACGCCCCTCACCGCTGAGCAATTATCGGATAAGGACGTGGACACCGAAGCAGCAGACCGCATCACCGTTGCCACGTTCGGCATTCAGGGTCACACCTATTCCTTCTCCACTTCCCGCAGCCAAGCCCGTTATCGCCATTATCGCGTGATCCAGCGCCCAACAGAAGCCCTGGCAATCCGTCACGCCCTGAATAATCCGGTGCTGGATTGCGACTTTGAACCGCTGCCCGTGCTGAGCATTCAGCCGCAACGTTGGTGCATCGTTTGCAAGTGTTCGCATCCGGTCAAAGACTTTGTGCGCCACCACAAGTATCTGCACGGCATTTCGTATGTGTGTAAGTCCAGGATCAAGGTGAAGCGTTATGGTGCATGGCAGATGGCAGGTTAACGAAGTCTTGACAAACAACGTATAATCTTAAGGGTGAGACAATGATTATTTTATGGGAATCTTATGGCGCGACCTGCTGACTTAACCCCCGAACTGCAACAACAAATCATCTCTGCACTATCTTCTGGCGTGCCGATCAAGGATGCCTGCGCTTTTGTGGGCATTGACGACAGCACCTATTACAAGTGGATGGATCGAGGACGCAAGGGACGCAAGGGAGACAAGATTTACATCGAGTTTTTCGAGGCTGCTACACGTGCGCGCGTCATGGCACGAGTCGGCGCAGTCGCCGTGATCCGCAGTTCCGTCAAGGCGGGCAATAGCGAAGATGCACGCTGGTTCTTGGAACGCAGTGATCCTGCCAATTGGGGACGCAAGGATGTGCTGATTCAGTTGGGCATTGACCCGGCATTGCTGAAACAGTTGAAACTGACGGCTGATGAGGCGGGCGTGGATTTGTCGGCCATCTTTGAGGCGATGATAAACGAGTTTGCCAATGTCGAACGTCCAGCAACTCATCCAGAATAGTATCCGGCGTGCCGGGTATAAGGTGTATGAGCCGCAGACGGAAACGGCTGAACCCTGGCTGGATATTTGTCCCTGGGTGGAACAGAATTTTTATCTGTATGACACAGGCGACCTGATGACCCTCTATGACTGCCAGCGCCGCCCGTTGGAATTAGCGCTCAGTCGTGATGCAGCAGGCAATTACCGCTATAACACCATTCTCTGGTCCTGGCCTAAGAAGTCGGCTAAATCGTCCGTCATTGCCGCAGTCGGTGATTACATTGCTATGAAGCAGGAACGGGCGAGTGTCAAGCTGGTCGCCAATGACCTGAAGCAAGCCGACAGTCGTGTGGGCATGTACCTGCGTGAAAGTATCAAGCTGGGGCAGAAGGCGGGCAAGCGGGATTATGCGATCCGTATGACGCCCAGCGGTTACAAAGTGCAGTATCCCAATGGCAGCGCGATTGAATGCGTGCCGATTGATCCAACAGGTGAAGCAGGCGGTAATGATGACTTAATCGTCTATAGCGAACTGCACGGCTGGAAGTCCAAAGCCCACCAGCGCATGTGGTCCGAAATGACGCTCAGCCCGACCAAGTTTGGCAACTCACAAAGATGGATAGATACTTACGCTGGCTTTCAGGGCGAGTCGCCTATTCTTGAACAATTGTTTGATGTCGGCGTGAACCAGGGAACGCAGGTGTGGGACGATCTGGAAGTCTATACCAATGAAACCGCTAAGATGCTCACCGTCTGGGTGACGGAATGGCTACTCCCCTGGCAAATCAGCGAACAAGGGCGGCAGTATTACGCCCAGGAAGAAGCCCAGCTTGCACCGAATGAATTCCTGCGGATGCACCGTAACCAGTGGGTCAGCAGCGTGGACACGTTCGTTCCCTACGAATGGTGGAAGGGCTGCGCAGCGGAGTATCCGGCAATCCAGTCGAATGAACCCTGTATCCTGGCTCTGGACGCGGGTGTAATATCCGACTGTTTTGCAGCGGTGCTGGTCACGCGGCGCGGTGAAAGGGTACAGGTGCAGCACAGCCAGAAATGGCAGCCGCAGAATGGCGTGGTGCTGGACTATGCGCCGATTGAGCAGGAAATCCGCAGACTGATTAACACCTATAACGTGCTGGAAGTCTGTTACGATGAATTCCAGTTGGTCGATATGATGGGACGGCTACGGGCTGAGGAAGCGGTGAATGTGCGCAAGTTTAGCCAGTCTTCGCCCAGGGCGATTGCTGATAAACGGTTATTTGACCTGATCCGGGATCGCAAATTACAGCACCGTGACGAAGCGGATATGAACGATCATATCCGGAACAGCAACCGCAAACCGGAAGACGAAAACAAGCTGCGCATCATCAAACGCGCGCCGCAATACAAGATTGATCTGGCAGTGGCGCTGAGTATGGCAGCAGACCGATCATTTGCGTATGCATTTGATTAGGTGTATACTGATATTGTGGTATCGACAAGCCTGAAGCGAACGCCCTGAAAGCAATCTCGGATACCGCAAACAGAAGCATAACCGCTGCAAGATAAGTTATGCACAAAAACCCCGCTTCTACTGAGCCGGGTTTTTTGTTGCCTCATAACCCCCAAAGGAACACGGCATGGCTGACCAAAACCTGCTTGAAACTGAGAAAGCGCTGCCAGCCTTGAACCCTGACAAGGATGCGCGTAGCAGCGTGCAATCGCGTGCCGATTCTACTCCCTCCTTTGGGGCGGTCAGTGACGTGCTGGGCGGTGGCGGCGTGTTCTGGCTGACGCTGGGGCAGCGGCTTGATGAGGAACCGCGCTGGAATGCTATATATCCAAATTGGAGGGACAGATACCTCAAGGACTTTGCCCGCAGCGAGTCGATGATTGCCAGCGCGGTCTACAGCATGAAGACCCGCATTGGTACACTGAACTATGAAGTGAACGGACCGCCGCGTGCTAAAAAGTATGCCCAGGAATTGCTGAATAACCCTGGCCTGGGCGACAACCTAAGCACACTGGTCAAGAAACTGAGCGACGATCTCAGCACCAGTGACAACGGCGCATTTCTTGAACTGTGGAAACCTGGCAAGCCTGACAAAGCACCGCCCAAGGATGCACCCTGCTATGGCATGGCGCACCTGGACAGCCGCCTATGCTGGCGTTCATTTGACCGCGATTTCCCGGTCTGGTACACCAATCCGGTCACAGGTGCAATCCGCAAGATTCACAAGGACCGTGTGGTGTTCACGGCCAATGATCCCCAGCCGATTGAACTGGCGCGCGGGATTGGCTTCTGTGCGGTATCGCGGGCGCTGCGCATGGTGCGCGTGTTTCGTAACATGCAAATCTTCGTGGATGAAAAGGTCGGTGGACGCTTTACACGGGCGCTGGGCGCTATTTCCGGTGTGTCGGCAGGGCAAGTTAAGAAGGCGCTGCAAAACCACGCCGATGAGCAGGACAATAAGGGTTATGTCGTCTATAACGATATTCCCTTCCTGATTGACCCGTCCACTGAAGGGCGCAACGATATTAAAATCCTGCTGCAAGATTTGGCCTCCATCCCCGATGGGTTCAACTTCCGCGATGATGCCGACTTATATGCGTATATCCTGGCCTTCTGCTTTGGTGTCGATGCCCGTGAATTCTGGCCTGCAACCCAAAGCGGTGCAACCAAAGCCGATGCCACCGTGCAGAATATGAAGGCACGCGGGCGCGGCATTGGCGACCTGATCCAGACGGTGGAGGGGATGCTGCGGGCTGGCTTGCCCGAAGTGGTCACGTTTGAATATGATTTCAGCGATGATGACCAGGACGAAACCCAGGCACGGATTCAGGGGATGCGATTGAGCAACCTGTCCACCTTGCAGCGCGATGGCGCAATCAACAGCTTAGAAGTACGGGCGATTGCCATTGCCGAGGGTATTCTGGACGGCAAGTTGCTGGAAGACCTGAATATTCCGCTGGACAGTGACAGCGCCACCGATGCCGAACCGGACGAGAACGCCCTGGAAGCCAACGTGGATGAAACGGGTAATACCGAGAACAGTGAAGACCCGACTGACAATAAGGCACTGAGTCAGAAGACGATAGACGCTTATCGGCGCAGCCTGCGTCAGTTTGTGCGCGGTTATTGGAATGGACAGTTGGGCGCATTTGATTTCTTTGACGGCTTCGCCAACGCAATTGAACGCAACTTCACCAAAGCGTGGTTTGACGGGATGAAGCAATGGGGCATTGCACCCAATGAAATGACCGATGCTGAAAAGTCGCGGCTTAAGCTGGAAGTGAATACTGAAATCACGTATATTTCCGGCTTTGCTGATGCGATTGCAAAGGGCAGCAAGGAGAACGGCGGCGCATTGTCTCCCCTGTATGACCGCCTGGAATTGTGGGTCAACGCCTACGGGCGCATCATGACGCTGGCAGGTGTGCTGGCAGCAGCCGACATGAAAGGGCTGTGGAAGTATGGCGACACCATCCAGCACTGCGCCTCCTGTTCAGCGTATGAGGGGTTGGTATTCCGCAATAGCGTGTGGAAGAAATGGCTTGAACCCTATCAACTGCTACCCAAAGGCAAAGGATTAGCTTGTCGCGGATTTAATTGCGATTGTTCGATTGTGAAGACCAGTGAACCCGTCCGCCCAGGCCATCCCCCGATTGTGACGAAAGGCCATACACATGGTCAGTCTGAAACTCACAGCGATCACCCCAAAGCACATGCCAACGGGCAAGGAATACACCGACGCTCTGAAGCAGTCGATTTACAAGACAGCATCCTTAGTCCATCGTGATCTGCTCAGCACCGTCCGCACCTGGGAGCATAAGCCCAAGTTCGACATTACCATCACGCAGCAGGGCGATAATTACATTGTCGCCGCTGGAACCGATGATCTGATTTACCTGTTCGTCAGTGAAGGCACGAAGCCGCATGTGATCCGCGCCAAGCGCTCACCCTACCTGGTGTTTCAATCGGGGTACAGGGCGAAGACGCGCGTGGGTATTATCGGCAGCAACGAAGGCGGCGCATTTGGCGACACAGTTGCAGCCAAGTCGGTCAAGCATCCCGGCACGAAGGCGCGCAAGTTCATTCAGAAGATTCGGGAACGGCGGCAGAAAACCGCTGAGCAAGAAGGTTCACAGGCCATCGCCAAAGTTAATCGGACGATGAAATAGGAGACAATCATGAATAACCGTTCTTTAGGTGTGATCGTATTATCGGTATGGGCAATCGTGGCGGGCGTTCTCGCCATCACCAATCTACAAATCCAGTTTGCGCCGATTCTGCTGGGCGTGCTGCTCATTGCAGCGGGCATCCTGCTGCTGCTGGGGCGTTAACAGGGAGCGCATCATGCGCGATTGGCCTGGACAGGGCAAGAATCAGTGGATATGGAAACGGCGCTGGGGCGCATGGTTTCGTTACTGGTATTGGCACGATCAGACAACAGGCGGGCAAGGCGGCAACCGTCCGCCGAAGCGCAGGAAAGGTAAGCGGTCATGAAGGGGATCAAAGTCGGCGCAACCGTTTGGTGTTGGGGCAAGGGCGCAGCCCGTGACGGTGAAGCAGGTATTCTGGCGGAAATTGACCGGGGCAAGCTGTATCCGTTCCGCATCAAACTGCTGAGCAAAAAGGGACACGGCCTGTGGTACAGCCTGGACGACTTTGATCTGGCAACCGATCAACAGCGCATGGAGGCCAAGTTCAAGCGGCAGGATAATAGACTGCGCAAGTCGCCTTTCGCTTAATCGGTGAGAATCTACATTTGCATAGGTAAAAATAGGAGCAAAGTCGAATGTTTTTCGAGACAGTTGATTTTAACAAGGCGCTAAACAATCTACGCCTTCAAAAAGAGATTGAGCGCGAATTACGTATGGCAGAGGGGCTTGACCATTATAGGGCTGAATTTAGTCTAGTTCTTGAGGCGGCAAGAATAGCGATTGCTGCATTACATGACGGTGATATAAAGACAGCAACCGAACAATTAGAGATTATTCAATTGAAAGCGCTCGATAACTAGAACGAAAACACCCCGGCGGGCAGCGGCGAAAAACGTAGCACATAAGTGCTAAAAGTATGTAGTAGCATTCCGATTATCCGACACACTCTGAGGGGAAAGGGCGGGTTAATGGATGATGAAACCGAACCACGCGGCCTATCCCTTGAATGGGATAAGGACACGGACGAAGCCATACGCTGCCTCGTGCTGATCGCTAACGGTGTCAGTTGGCGGCAATGGGAACAACACCGAACCGACACACTAGGGATTGTAACCGAACGGGCGGCAATGGCTATTCACAGACGCATCAATGAACTGATCCGCGCCACGCATGGCAAATAACGTTTCTCCCTGATAAGTAGTGTTATCAAGAATAAAAATTTACTCTCGCAAAACAGCGAACCCGGCAAACAGTCGGGTTTTTAATTGGAGGCTACGATGCCCGAAACACAACCGCTTGAAATGGACGCGAAAGCCTGGGATGGGCATTTCGTTAGCCAGCAGGAAGCACAATACACCACGCTATCCAGTGATCCAGGGCAAGCCTGCGCCAACTGTCGCTGGTTCAGCGCGGCTTATGACCGCTGCTTTATTGTCGAAAACTATCCGCAGCCGATTCTGGCAACCGGACACAGCAACCGCTGGGAAGCCACGCCGCAGCCGATTGTGCTGGACGCTGAGCCGATTCCGGTGGTGATCGTAGAACCGATATTCGAGTATGACGACAGCCAGGAAATGGCGCTCAACGTCCGCAAATCACTGTATGAACGAGTGAAAGCCTTTGCGGATAACTTGCGCAGCAAAGCAGCCACCGAAAACCAGTTTGCTTTCAACGTTCTGGATGAACAACCTGCGTTCAAGGTGTTCAAAGCAGCCAACGGGCGCAACGCCTGGATTGCACGGCATACGGGCAAATGGGTTGATCGCGAGAAAGAAATCCTGGCAGACAAAGCGCATGATCGTTACGTGAATCATGTGCTGAAGGGCGAATTCCCGCTGCCCGAACTATGGATGTGGCACGCCAAAGGGACGAGGCATGGGCAGGCCGTTGCTGTGTGGAAGTCGGGCGGGTTCGTCCTGGCAGCAGGTTATTTTGACGACAATGAACGGGGACAGAAGGCGTTCGAGTATTACCAGCGCAACGCCGGGAAAATTAAACTCAGCCATATGTTCCACTATCCCCACGAATCGAAAATTGATGGTGTGTATTACGACTATCAAACGATTGAAATCACCACGCTCCCTGATGGAGCAGAAGCCTTTCCGTATACCAGTTTTAATGAGGTACAAACAATGGCACTCTCGCCGCAAGCTGAAACGATGATCCAAGAGGCGCTGGGTGCTGATGCCCTGGCGGAAGCCCGTGCTGCTGACAGCAAAGCAGCCACCGACAGCAAGACACTTGATGGGCAGGGCGTGGCGTCTAAGGGCGCTGATGCCTACGATGATGCTCTGGCGGCTGAGAAGGCAGCGCTGGAAACCCGGCTCAAGACGATGGAAGATGCGCTCAAGGGTGTTCCAGACCTGGTTACGGCTGTCACTGCGATGAGTGACAGTATCAAACTGCTGACCGAAAAGCTGAACAACAGCGAAGCCGCGCGCGCCACTGAACTGGCAAAGGTGAATGATCTGGAAGCCAAGCTGTTGGAATACGGCGAACTTGCGCCGCCTGCCAGCCAGTCAGACGACACCATCCTGAGCCAACGTGAAAAAACCCTGGTTGATTCGATGATTGCGACTGCGCAAAAGGGCAGCGAACAATCATTGGTTGAAAAATTGATGGGCGCACAGCCCACCATTCATTCGTAGGACGGCTTGCCCGTCATTATTCGTTAACGGAGGTTAACATGCCCGAAATTTTGAATCCGCAAGGGCAAGCCGGAGTCGCCGTCAAGAACGATCCCCCGCTTGCACCGATTGGTCCGTATCTGCATGGTCCGAATGGCCTATTCAACCGCCGTGACCGCGAAAACCCGGTGTTCAGCGCCATGATGACACCGAACATGGGCGTGGCTGATGCGCTGCCTGTGTTCAACGGCTCACGGATGCTGGATGGCGAGTACGGTGGTGTGGATGCGGCTTTTGACAGCCTGATTACTGGCCTGACGGCGGGTGATCTGGACGATTTCAGCAACCAACCGACTGCGCCCTGCGAAGACGGTCCAGTGGGCGGGCTGCTCAAGTTCTGCACCATCGTCAACACCTTTGGCAATTACAAGATGTCCACCCGCGAAGTCGAAATTGACCGCGCCGGACGCTTGGCAGACCGCGTGGACGGTTTTGCCGTGCAGGTTGCCAATCAGTTCCCGCCTGGATTGTTCGCCGTCCCCAGCGATACCCCCACGTTGCAGAATGCCGTCAACAACGAATTGTCCATGCGCATCTGGGAAATGGTGATGGCTTTCCAGCGCATGTTCGCGCCGCGCGTGTTCACGGGTTCGCCCACGAACAACAATGGCGAGGCGAAGGACATTGTTGGGCTGGACATTCACATCAACAGCGGCAACAAGATTGACGCCACGTTCCAGACTGTTTGCACCGCTGCCAACAGCGATGTGAAGAATTTCGGCAGCGGCATTGTCGGCAGCGAAACTGCTGGCAATATCATGGCATACATCGAAATGTGCGATGCCTTTGTGATGTTCAAAGCCCGTCGCCAGGGACTCGGCACGCCCGAATACATCATCGCCATGCGGCCTGAATTGTGGCAAGAAATCAGCGAAATCATCCCGGTTCAGAAGTATGAGAAGATCATCGCCGTGATTGACCGCGTGACCAACGGACGTGCCAACCTGGATGCCAGCGGTGCGTACAATGAACGGAATGCCATCCGTGCCTCGATGCTGATCCCGGTCAACAGTCGCTTCATTCGCGTGGTCGTGGATGACACGATTGCCGAAGCCAATATCGGCAAGGTGGCGGGCGTTCCGGCCTACACCAGCACGATCTATGGGATTCCGTTGACTGCGTTGGGGATGCCGATCACCTTCTGGGAATACTTTGACTACGGCAATCGTCAGTCGATGGCGATTGAAGCCCGCGCTGCTGGCCTGACCTGGACAACCGATGGCGGACAGTTCCGCTGGACGAGTGATTTCAGCAAAGGCTGCTTGAAGCTCAATGCCCGCTTTGCCCCGCGCCTGCGTATGCGCGCGCCGCAAATTGCCTGGCGCATTGATGCTGTTGGCTATGCCCCTTTACAGCATTTTTCGTCTTGGGACCCGAATTCGGCTTATTTTGTCGATGGTGGAGTTACTCAAGGAGAGACGCAACGGTATTACTCAGCGTGGTCCCCAAGTTCACCCGCTGGCGTATAACCTTGATCTTCATTTTTGTGTTATAATTGAGGTCATAAATAGCAACAGGCCAGGAGTCGAAACCTTCTGGCCTGTCTACCAACAATGGAGTATCATTCCATGTCAGATAACCTCGATAGTACCACAAGAACCTGCAAAACCTGTAAACAAGAACATCCCGCCACAACTGAATATTTCTACGCGGCAAAAAGTGGCGGGAATATCTATCTGCGTGGCACATGCATTGCGTGTTACAAAGCGATTTCAAAGCAAGAACACGCGCGGCGATTTGCCGAAGACCCCGACAAAATCCGTCAGCAGCAGCGCGATTGGTTAGCTGATCCTGAGCATTATCAGGTGTATCGTGATTCTCAAAAAGAATGGATACATAGAAACCCTGAGAAGGTAAATGCGCAAGCCAGAAAATGGAAAATCGCCAACCCTGATAAGACTAAAATTATCAACAAAAAGGCGGGCGATAAATATTACGCTACTCATAAACACGTTCGCAAAGCAGGCAAATCCCGCCGCCGCGCCCGCGAACTCGCAGCCCCAGGCCATCACACCGCCGCCGACATCCTGCTGCAAATAGCCTCGCAAACCGATAAGAAGGGGTGTTTGCGCTGTTGGTGGTGTGGATGTGCTATAATCGGTGCTTATCATGTCGATCACCGTGTAGCGCTGGCAAAGGGCGGAACGAACTGGCCTGACAATCTTGTCATAAGCTGCCCGACCTGCAACCTGTCAAAACATGACAAGTCAGCGCAAGAATGGGCAGGGCGTTTAATATGACTTTACCTGATAGTGTGTATCACCTGTATGGGCATGTCTCCCCGGCTGAGATGCAACTCCTGTACGAACTCGCCAGCAGCGTGCCGCGCAACGGCACAATCGTGGAAATCGGCAGCTTCCAGGGGAAATCCACCGTCTGCTTAGGGCTGGGCGCGAAAGCAGCAGGCGCAAACGTGTGGGCGATTGACCCGCATAACGAACATCAGGAAACCGCACAGACCCGCTATGGAATGCACAACCACGCGGCGCTGCTGATGAACCTGTGTCTGCACGATGTAGCCGATGTGGTGCGCGTGGTGGCACTGCCTTCTGAATGGGTAGCGGTGCTGTGGAACTTCGCGATTGATCTGTTATGGGTGGATGGTGAACACGAGTATCAATCGGTGCGCAGCGACTTACTCAACTGGTCGCCTTATGCCCGTAAGATTGCCGTCCATGACTCAAGCGGACACTTCCCCGGCGTGACCCGTGCCGTCAAGGAATTTCTAATGCTGAACGATGCCTGGAAAGCCATTCGCACAGTCGATGCCATCACCCTACTGGAAAACACCGATGTATAACCTGCCTGCCAACTATGTTTCCCGGCTTGAACCGGACTACTTTGAAGACACGCTGGACGACTCGGCATTGTGGCAGGCAGATGTTTACCGACTGGCAGCGCAGTTGGCGCGGGAAGCAGAATCCAGGCTGATTATTGACATTGGTTGTGGACGCGGCGAAAAGCTGACCCAATTTGGCAACGAATTTGAAACCTTTGGGATTGATTATGGTTCAAACATCGCTCAAACCCCGGAAAGTGAACGTCATTTTTGGCGTGTCGGCAATCTGAATGAAGAAATCATTGAACCGAAATTCTTTGATCGAACGGTGGCAATCTGCGCCGATGTAATTGAACACCTGCCTGATCCTACGGCACTGATCGAAACCCTGCGCAACGCTTGTTCCACCGCTGAGTATGTACTCGTGTCCACGCCTGACCGTGACCGGGTGTATAAAGGCAAACCGCATTTCGGTCCGCCCGTCAATCAATACCATGTCCGTGAATGGACACTGGCGGAACTGCGGGAATGGTTTGTCTCCGTTGGTTTGCCCGTCAAATGGGGGGGCTGGACGATCAGCAATGACAAGCGACCAGATCAGGTCTGGACTTCGCTGCTGGTGCTGTCGAACAAACATGAAATAACCCAATTACCAATCAATTACCAACCTGCGCCCGATTATCGCAAGATGGCTAAGCGGCGCAAGCAGGACTCCGCGCTGAAAGTGTGGATGACACCGACGCCCAGCGAAGCCGGACGCGATACCACCAATGCCATCAACCAGATTGTGTGCCGACTGGATGAACACCTGCCCGATTTCGGCGTGGAACTGGTCGAACACCCTGACAATGCAACGGTCTATGCGGCTCACGCGGGGCAAGGCAGTCCAGCACCGATCCATGTGGCGCATTATCACGGCCTGTATAACACGGCGGGCGGGCATGATGCCCACCACTTTTTTGCGATCAACAGTCATGTGATCCGCAACCTGCGCACGGCGAAGATCATCACTGCACCCAGCGAATGGATTGCAGACCTGATTCGCCGTGATATGCACATCAACCCTGAAATCATTGGCTGGGGCGTGGACGTGGACGAATGGACACCCGCTGAGAACCCCGGCTTATATGCCATCTGGAACAAGGCGCGCGTGGATGCAGTCAGTGACCCAGCGCCGATGCTCGAACTGGCTAAACGTGTTCCTAACATGCCCTTCCTGACCACCTTTGGCGAAGGCACGCCCAACGTCAAAACGATTGGGCGACAGCCCTATGGAGTGATGAAAAATTATGTCCGCAACGCATCGGTGTATCTGGCTACGGTTACAGAGACATTCGGGATTGCCACGCTTGAGGCTATGGCGGCTGGCGTCCCCGTCCTCGGTTTCCGGCATGGGAATACTGCGCACTTGGTTGAGCATGGAATCACGGGTTTCCTGGCAGAACCGAACGATATTGATGGGTTGATCGAAGGTTTAATCTATTGCATGAAATATCGTGACCGCCTGGGCGCGAACGCGCGCGAGGCAGCACGCCAGCACACCTGGGGACGGGTCGCAGCGGAAATGGCGCGGGTGTATTGGAAGACACTTGAACCGCACCAGGGCAAGAAAGTTTCCATCGTCATTCCCTGCCATAACTATGCTGAATATGTGGGGGAAGCGATTGAAAGCGCATTGGCGCAGGAAGCGAATTTTGAGTATGAAATTATCGTGGTCCTTGACCGTTGCACCGACACCAGCGCGGCAGTCGTTGGTCGCTACGCTGAGCGCGGGGTGCAAGCCGTCACTGTCGATAATGGCAGCTTATCCCAAACACGCAATGACGGCATTACGTTGGCGACGGGTGAATTCATCGTCCTCTTGGATGCAGACGATAGGCTGGGCGATCCCCGGTTTCTGCAAACGTTATCCGATGCGCTGGATAATGACCGCACACTCGGAATTGCCTTCACCGGAATAACGGTGATGAATGCAGACGGGGTGCTGGGGCATAAAAATCCCTGGCCGAAAGGCTACGATTTTGATTTGCAAGCCCAGCGCCGCAACCAAGTGCCAAGCTGCTGCATGTTCAGGCGGCAAGCCTGGGAACGGGCGGGCGGTTTCCGTCCCTGGTTCAAGTATGCCGAAGATGCCGAATTCTGGCTGACCGTTGGCGCGATTGGTTATGGCGCTAAGCAGGTCACTGAGGCAGGTTGGTTTCACTACCGCCTGCATAACAAATCCGCTTCACAAGTCCATCGCACGGGCGAAGTACATGAACCCGACTGGACGGAATTCCAGCCCTGGACGAAAGACAACGAGCGTCCCTTTGCCGCAGGCGGCAAACCGCCGCTGGGTAGCTGGCCTGTGCGTTATTATCTGAAGCCCGATGTGAGCATCATTATCCCGGTGGGCAAAGGGCATGAGCAGTCCGTCAGAGATGCGCTGCATAGTGTGGAAGGGCAGACGCATCGCCAATGGGAATGCATCGTGGTGAATGACAGCCCTGATGATCTGGATTTGACGGGTTTCCCCTGGGCGCAGATGTATACCACGCGCGGCCTGGGAAACAATGGGGCAGGCGCAGCCCGCAACCTGGGTGCATCGTTCGCCAATGCGCCGTTCCTGGTGTTTCTGGATGCGGACGACATACTCAAGCCGCAATTTCTGGAACTGACGCTGAAAGCCTATCGTCAGCACGGGCGTTATGCCTACACGGATTGGATGACGGATGATCGGCGCGGCAAGACGGCAATCCACCGCACGGCTGAATACAGCATGGACGCGGTTTGGCAGTCGCCATCGTTGCATCCGGTCACGGCACTGATCCCGCGCAAGTGGTTTCTGGATGTCGGCGGGTTTGATGAGCAGATGGATGCTTATGAGGACGTTGACCTGTACATGAAACTGCTCACGCGCGGCTATTGCGGGGTGCGCGTGGATGAACCGCTGCTGGTGTATAATCTGGAAACAGGCCAGCGGCGCAAACGAGTCGAAAAAGATGTTTCCCGGTTCAAGACGCTGCTGACTGGTCGTTATCGGGAATTCATGGAGGGTACGCAGATGTGTGATTGTGTTGATCCGCCAAAGGGCAAAACACCCGTTCCGCCGACACCAGAGAATGCGGGCGAGTACAAAGCTGCTTATGGCGATATGGTGAAAGTGCAACTGACCTGGGAATTCGCAGGCTTATCACCCACCACGTTTCGCGGTCCAGCCACCAAAGTCTTCTATGGTGCGCGGGCGAAAGGCGACATATTCCACATTTGGGAAGCGGACTTGATTAACAGTCAGGGCGTGTTCACCAAATTGGATGCGTATGAGGTTGAACCCGTTCCAACAGTTGTGCCACCGCCACCCGAAAGATTGGATACATTCCCTGGCATTCCTGTTCGCGAGGGCAATGCGCCCAGCAGTACAGACGAAAAACCCGTTATTGAAACCCTGCTGGACAACCTGAGCAAACGCGAGATGGTGGAATACGCTGCTGAACACGACATTGAATTGCAACGGAAAGATTTGAAGAACCGCGAAACAATGATTGCGGCAATCCTTGAAGCACTGGCGGCTCGGGTATGAGTACCGATAGGGAACTGCTGCAAGAATTATTTAACTTCCTGGTCAAGCGCAACTATGTGCAGGGCGATGAGGCAGGCATCATGGACATGGTGCAGCGTTACAAACAACCGCCGCTGACCCGTTACCATCAGGTGTGTATGCAGATGACCCAAGCCGATTATCGCAACCTGGAAAACCTGCTGGAACGCATCGTGGCGCATTTCGCACCCAAACCAGAACCCGATAGTGAATGGCACGCGAAAATCGCGTTGGATTGGGAACTGAATAACGCGCATAAGCCGCCAACTGAGGGACCTGCCAATGTCTCCAAGCTGGATTGAAATCGGGATTATCGCAGCCCTTGCCACTTATCGCATCACATTCATGATCCACAGCGAAGCGGGGCCAAAGGATATTTTTGCGCGCCTGCGGACACGGTTGGGTGTGCGCTTTGACCAGTACAGTAACCCCTACGGAACGAACTGGCTGGCAGATGGCATCCTGTGCTATTTCTGCCTGTCAGTGTGGGTTGCTACCTTTATTGTTGTTGCGCTCGTTCTAGGGCGGTTCTTGAACGTTTTAGAGGGTGTTCTGATCGTGTTGTCTCCCTTTGCTTTGTCGGGGATCGCAATCTATCTCAAGAAGGCGGTGGGCTGATGAAAGATTTGGCTTATTTCACTGAACAGGCGCGGCGTTCCTATCGTGCTTATGGCGAGGTGACAGATTTCAAGAATTATCAGGGACTTCCAATGCCTGAATGGGACGATTTGACTGTTAAAATTCAGCAAGCATGGGTGAATGCAGTCAAACAAGTATTCCGCGATTTACAGGTGCGCGATACGGCAACCAATGAATTATTTGTCGAGGATTAATTATGGCACGCGCAAGCACCTATACCGGACTCCCGCTGGACACCTGGGCAAGTATTGTCGGCATATCGCCATTCGAGTTTAATCAGTGCATCTATCCTGCACCCAAGTCGGCGCAGTGCCAGGACAGCATTTATCAATTCCCCTGGCAGCGTGACCACTTGAGCCGGGAGGAAATTGCCGAAGCGATTGCTGACGCGGAACAAATGTTGGCCTATGAGCTTTTATACTGGCCTTATCCACGTTATTTTATTGGCGAAACCCAACTGTACACCCGTCCGCACCAGCGCCAACTCTACGGTTATGCCGGAACCCCGCGCGGTGAGTGGAAGACGGTGCAACTGAACTGGAAGAAAATCCACAGTGGCGGGCTGTTCAACCGCACCCTGATTGACACTATTCCAGCGATTGACATCACCAAGCTGGACGAAGACGGCGATAGTGTGTTTGAAACCTTTGAAGCTACCATCACCGATGCCGCGATTGGTGACATTACTGACCCCTATGAACTCGCCCTGTATTTTGCCGATGATGACCGACACGGGGAAGCCGTTGGCGAAACGTGGCGGGTGCGCCCGCTGACGATTTCAATCAGTGGCAACACGGCAACCTTCCGAGGCAGCAGGCCGCTGCTGGTCAATCCCGGAACAGAATTCGCGGTTGCGCCGACTCGGTTAGATGCCACGAGCGATGCTATTTACGTGGACGAACTGCTGTGCTATCGGGTGTTTACCGATACCCAGGCGACAGAAGATTATCCCTATCAAGGCACGGCGCAGTGGAAAACCATCCCCGGCTGCGCGCAGGATTGCACCTTTGCCCTGCGTGAATTGTGCCTGGGCGAACACAACAATGAGCAAGGGCGCATCTTCGTTTCCTTCGGTGAAGCCTGCACATGGCCTTTTGCAGACCGTGAACCAGACCGTGTGGAAGTCAATTACCTGGCTGGACTACCACTCATTAATGGGCAGATACCGAACGAAATGGCGCGCATTATCACCTACTTATCCGTGTCGCTGCTGGCGAATGAAAAGTGCGGCTGTGACCGATCCAACCGTATCCTTGCCAAGTGGCGTGCGCCCCTCACCCGCTTTGAAGACAATAACGGCGAAGGCGCGCAAAGTTTTGTGACCAACCGCACCCCGTTTCCGAATACGGTGGGCGGTAATTATGCCTGGAAACGGGTACTCCGAATGCGAGATATTGAAAGCGTAGGAATATGACAGCTAAACAAGCCAAGCCCAGCGCACCCAAACAACCAGTGGAGCGCAAAACCTACACCGACAACTCTGGCATTCCCAGGGTTGTTTTAGTTCCAGCAGGGGAAAAGGATTTGAAAGCGGGTATCCCGGTTTCACTCGATCTGTCCACCCTGTATGGACACATGCCCAAAGCCTTCCAGCAGGCCATGTATAAAGCACTGCACGCGCAAGGCTTGATCGAACCTGCTGATTATTTTAAGAAGGGCGCAGCCGAACGTTACCAGCGGGCGTTGCGCGATGTTCTCAAGCACGATTTTTTAAACATTCAGGCACTAGCAAAAGAGGAGATCAATCATGCCCGATGATGTGAATATCGCCAAAAGCGGACAATGGCGTGTGTTTGTCCAGCCCGATGGCAGCAGCCCGTCCAATCCCTACTTGTTTGTCGGTTGTTTGGCGCTGGGCGGCTTTCAGGAGGATTTGGGAACGGGTGAGCCGATCTATTGCCCCTCGTCAGAAGTGGCGGGCGCATTCGATATTGTGGACACCACCAATCCGCCGCCCAGCCTGCCCACTACCGATTTTACTCAACACATGAACAGACAACTTCAGGACTTCTGGTGGGACTTGCGCAAACGGAAGTGTAAATTCAACGCCAAGATCAAAGGCTCAAACTGTGCGCGGCCTGACGATCCCGATGATTTTGAGGCGATGATTATCACTCGTGATAATCAGTTGACCGCCTTCAATACCGGGGCATTCAATGGACTGGCTGAGGATGCGGTGATTGACCTGACGGGTACGTTGCAAATGCTGGGGTTTGACCGTTTCCTGCCCATCACGTTTGGCGAAGTCGCAGACGCGGAAACCTTCAGTGAAGCGCTGGATGGAATATACGCGGACAAAATCCAGTGCGGGAACTGCGGCGCGCAATCCGATGGCTGCCAGAAGATGTATGTGTTGCTGACGACTGAGGCGGGTTCACCTGCCCTACCTGCGGCAGTGGCGTTCTCACTGGACGGCGGCAATACCTGGGATTATGACGGGATTGACTCGCTCGGCGCTCAGGCAGCAAATCGTTTGGCGCAGGTGGGAACACGCATCGTGGTCGTGTCGGAAGTGGATGAGGGTCATCACTACAAGCTGCAAAACGCGATTGACAGCGGCACAGCCGGATCATGGACGGCGGTCACGGGCGGTTATGTGGCGGGCAAAGGTCCGCAGGCCTTGTGGAGCAAATCGCCCAGCGAAACGTTTGTAGCGGCTGAAGGCGGTTATGTCTACTTCATGGCAAATCCCGCCGCAGCCGTGACGGTGTTGACCGATGGCAGCGTGACCACGCAGGACTTGAATGACATTCGTGGGCGTGGGCGCACCATCGTGGCAGTCGGTGACAGCAACGCCGTAATTGTCTCCTACAACAATGGGCAGACCTGGGCGCTGGTCGTGGGACCGAATGTGGGCGTTGACCTGAGTACGGTGGAAGTCATCAATAACAATGTCTGGTTCGTCGGCGCAACCGATGGCACGAGCTATTACACCGAAGACGGCGGATCAACCTGGGTGGAGAATACGCCCAGCGCGGACATTACCGATGTGAACCGTATCCGGTTTGTGGACGCGATTGTGGGTTACATGGTCGTGGAAATCAGCGGCGGCGTGCGCCTGTATCGCACGGCGGACAACGGCTACTCCTGGCACTATGATGGTTCGTATGTCGGCAGTGTCCCCACCGCCGCGCGTTACAACTTTGTAACACCCTGCCCTGGGGATTACAACACGGTGCTGGCAGGCGGTCTGGCAGCAGTCGGAACCGATGGCATTATCATCGTGGGCGCAGGCTAGTGTTTAGTGGGGCGGCATGTCCGCCCCTTTCTTTTCCAACCGAACAGATGACAAGGTGTTCTCAAGATGACTGAATACGCAATTCCCCTGGATGCGCTGCTGAGTGAAAATTCACCCAATGGGAGAATCCCCAGCACAGAATCGGAAACCGAATTATCGTTACCGCGCGTGGATGCTAAGCGGGGCGTGTTTATCACGTCACGCGGCGATGAAATTGAACTGTCTGACAAACCCGTTTCCGCCTTGATCGTGGATCGGTTGCAGCAAGAAGGCAAGCCCAAAATCCCGATGGTGGAAGTCACGCTGCTGGGCAAGCACAAACAGCTTGAACCGCATGTGGGACACGAGGGTTATCAGGCGCGATTAGCCGAATGGCAAGCCGAATCGCAGATGGCGGTGCTGCGCTACCTGTTCACCGTTGGCACGAAAGGTACACCACCGCAGGAATTCATTGAGGAACAAGCACCCTATTTCCCCTATGCAACGGCGGCTGAATGGAAGTATTTATGGATTTGTGCAAGACTCCCTGATGACGACATGGCGGACTTTACAGAAGCCGTGATGGGGCGGGCATTGCCGACAGCGAAAGGGATGGAGGAAAGCGCAGACTCCTTTCGCAGTCAAGGTTAATGGCGCACCTGCGGATCAGTACAATTTTCGCCAAGCGGCGGCGACTATTTCCTACTCAATGGAATATGAGTGCGAATCGGCGCGCATCCATGCGGGCATGAGCATTGCCGAATGGGATGCGCTGCCCGGAACACGGCAATGGCTTGATCCTGATACGGGCGGGCGCAGTAAATGTGACCTGCTGATTTTGTACCGTATGAGTAATTTCATCCCGGCTGCATCCAATGATGCCCAGGCACGGGAAGTGGAACGGAAATCCAGACGAAAGGGAGGATAGCACAATGGCACTGCCAAAAATAGGCTTGCAAGCTGTCCTCGAAAATTCGGCGGGCTTCAATAAAGCCATCGACACGATGAATAAGAAGATTGACGAAACCCGCAAGAAAACTGCTGAGGCAGCTAAAGGCACAAGCCCGCTGAATCAAGCGCTGGACAAGGTCGGGGTTTCACTGGACGGCCTGAAAAACAAATTCAGCCAGATGTCCGGCGCAAGCGGACAGCTTGTGAACGGCCTTGCGGATATTGCGATGGCTTTCGGTCCAGTCGGGATTGCGATTGCAGCGGCAACGGCTGGGGCAATCGCGCTGGGCGCAGCGTTCCTGGCACTCGGCAATCGCGGCGCAGCCCTCGTCCCCCTGGCAGAGTCGTTTGATAATCTGACGGCGAAAGTCGGCATTTCCAGCCAAGTCCTGCTGAAAAACTTGCGCGCCGCTGCCAATGGCACGGTGAGCGACTTTGATCTGATCCGCCGCGCCAACCTTGCCCTGGTCGGTGCTACGGGCGAATTCGGCAAAGCCTTTGGACGCGACCTGCCCAAGCTGCTGGCTGCTGCCCGTTCTGCTGCGAAAGCTACCGGACAAGATGTTGATTTCCTGTTTCAATCGCTGGTGACAGGTATCAAGCGCGGTTCTCCCCTACTAATTGACAACACGGGTATCGTCCTCAAGCTGGGTGCTGCCAATGAGAAATTGGCGAAGGATTTGGGCAAGTCAGTTGAGCAGTTGACCGCCGAAGAAAAGCAGATGGCGGTTCTCAACGCGACGGTGGAAGCAGGTGCGGCGCTGACGGCTAGCCTGGGCGATGCACAGGAATCCAATTCGGAAAAGCTGGCACGTTCCAACGCAATTATCACCAACACGCTCGACAGTTTAGCCATCGCCGTTCAGCCTGCTTTCGGCGTATTGCTGGATTTGGTCAACGGTGTGCTGGCGAACTTCCAGAAATTAGCGGTAGGCCTTGCGCCGATTTTGGGCGCAGTCGCTTCGATTATCACGGAAGTATTCGGTGGGATTTTCAACACGATCATGATGGTGATCCAGCCGATTTTTGACGCGGTGGTGAGTTTCTTGCCCTACATTGCGATCCTGTTTCAGGGCATTGCCAGTGTCGTCAACGGCGTGGTGACAGTGATCCAGAATGTGGTTGGCGGCGTGGTGAATTTCCTCAAGGATGTGGGGCAGAAATTGTTCGGGTTGGATATTTCCAACCTGGGCAAGAATCTGTTTGAAGGTGCTGCGGCGGCCTTTGGCTCATTCGCCAATGGCATTTTAGCCGTCGCTAATCAATTGATTTTTCCAGCGGTGATTGGCATTGCCAAATTCATCGCTGATTTCCTGATTGGGTTCAGCCCGCCGAAAAAGGGTCCGTTGTCGATGATCGACAAGGGCGGCGAGAATGTCATGAAGGCGTGGCTGGACGGGATTGCCGGAGTCAGCCTTGATCCGGTGGAGCAGGTCGCCAGCGAAGTGAGCCTATTGCTGGGCGACATTGGCAAGGCCAGTCTACCCATCGTGGATGCGCGACTGAAGGAACTCGATCAGGCGTTGCTTCCCTTTCAGAACCGTCTGGATATTGTTAAAAGCCAGTTTGATGCGATTGCCGCCCCAGCACAGGCCGCGCTGGACGCGATTGATCGCCAGATGCAGCAGGCGCAGGATGCGCTGGCTTCTGGTGATGTGAACGCTGCCAACACCATCCGGCAGTTGGATGCGGCGCGCGAAGCGATCCAGGGTCAATTGGATTTGCAGCAGGGGATTGTAGACCGTCAGCAAATCCAGTTAGGATTGGCGACGGCGGCGCAGTCCCAGGAACGGGCGCTGCTCAATATCCGCAAGGCGCAATTAGCAATCACCAGCAAAGCAGCGGGCGCTGCTGGAACCGTTGCAGGTGGCGTTGCACCCAAAGCGCCCGCAGGTGGCGGCGCAGCGCCGATCACACCCCCAGGCAGCGCAGCAGGTGGCGGGTTTGTCCCGCCTGAATCATCGGTGCTGGATTTGATCGGCGGACAGGGTGCAATTGATGAGGCGATTGGCGGCATTCAGGATGCGTTCGCAGGCCAGTTGGATGTCGGTCAACTCGATCTATTTGCCACCAATTCGGGTGCGCTGCAAGAACAGTTTGACCGGATTGGCAGTGTGGACATCGGCGCGAAGTTTGGCGAAAAATTCAAAGGGCTGACGGACTTGTTCGATCCCAATGTGGAGAACAGTCCGGCGAATGTAGTTTCCCGTTTCTTTAGCCCTGATCCCAGCACGCCAGGATCGGTTGCCAGTTTCATCAATAACTTAGGCAATCTGGACTTGAAAGCGGTGGGCGAAAGTGTTGGGCGGGCGCTGGCAGACGTGTTTGTATTCTTCACGGGTGATGGTGAAGGCACGCTGCAAGGCATCCTGGCAATCGTGACGGGCGATGCCTCGGTGGAAGGTTCAGTGGCGAACTTCTTTTCACTGCTCCCCCAGCGGGTAGCCGATGCCGCCAGCGGGTTATTCGATCAACTGAAGACTGACGTGTTTGACCCGGTAACATTATTCCTGACCGGACCGGATACCGATCCGAACACGCTGGCAGGAATCCTGAACACCGCCATCATATTCTTTGAACTGCTGCCCTCGCAAATCGTGGCGGCGCTGCAAGGGATTGGCGCGTCCATGTATGCGGCCTTTGCCATCCCGGTGATTAACGTCATTAACTCGGTGATTGAAGCGGCTGAAGGCGCGGTCAAGTCGTTCCTGACAGGTGTATCTAACTTCCTGCTGGGCATTGCCGATGGGCTGGGCGGCATCATCGACACCACTTCAATCCGCAATACCGCCAATGACATTGCGACCAAAGCGGGCAGCGTCACATTCGGGCGATTGTCTACGGCACTGCCTGCGTTCCTCGTTCCGGCTGCTGCTGAAGGTGGCTTGTTCGGACCGGGTGCAATTGACGTGGGTGAACACGGACCGGAACGGATTTTTGCCTCGCAGCAGATTGGCATCCTGCCCACTGCACTGACGCAAGCGCTGGACGGCCTGGGCAGCATCCTGGCGCAACCGTCCCCGATGATGATCCCCGGTGGTGATACGTTCAATAACAGTTCGCAGAATTTTAACTTTAACGGCGTGCAATCCGACAACGATGCGCGCCGACGTTTTAACGCGCTTCGGGCGGGGATGCGCTAGTTTATACCTGCGCATTCTTAAAACCGCTAGAATCGCCGTATACGCAGGATTAGAGGTATTCTATGCCGCTTCCAGATTATCAATTGACTGTCAGGAATCCGGCTGATGGCAGTGTGCGGATTGTGCTGGATGGTTCAGCCTTTGAAGATGTGAAATATTCCCGCGCGCTGAATGACGTTGGAATTTTTTCCATGACGCTGCCCAGCGATGCCGACTGGCCTGCCATCTTCAGCCTGGATGCGCTGATTGACATTGAGCGCACCTCGCCCCTAACCGGATTCTTGCAGACAGAAGATACCTACTTAGTCCGTCTGACGCATCGGTTTCGCAACGGCAATGAGGAACGCTTTGTGGTGGGTGGTTTGTCGCTGAATCATCTGTTGGGACGGCGCGTGGTTGATCCGAACGATGATCCCCTGGCAGCAGGTGGTTATTCGACCAAAGCCGGACCTGCTGACGACATCCTGAGCGAATATGCCGATGAGCAGTGCGGTGCATCAGCCAGCGCTGCGCGGCAATTTCCCAATTTCAGTGTAACGCCGTCTGCCAGTGTGGGCGCGACGGCTGGGCGCAGGCTGCGTTATGACAATTTACTGGAAGTGTTTCAAGATGTGGTCAATCAATCGAATGTGGATTTTATTATCTTTCGCGTGACTGATAACACGCTGCGCCTGACGGTTGCGCCCATCGGTACAGATCGCACCCGTACTCGCAATTATCCTGGTGCGCCCTTTGTCGAACTGAATCCCACACGCGGCAATCTGAGCGATCCGTCGCTGCTGTTTGACCGTAAGAAAGAACAAACTTATGTTTATGCGCTGGGGCAAGGACCGGGCGCGTCCCGAATTGTTTCTGAAGTGCAAGGGCTGGGCATTTACGACAGTCCTTATAACCGAATTGAATTCACCACCGACATTCGTTCAGCGGAACGCGGCGACAGCACCACCATTACGACACAGGCTTTTGCAGCCTTGTTCCGCGAACAGGCGCAGAAGGAATTCACGTTCAAGCCAACGGGCGCTGAACCGGGAAACATTTACCGACT
>Ga0137457_1000007_pt1 | contig 53154 bp, 75 predicted proteins | sample EasRivERMGT630_2_FD_102321 | JGI IMG/M metagenome (GOLD analysis project Ga0137457, IMG submission 102321) | Soil microbial communities from meander-bound floodplain in the East River, Colorado, USA - East River MetaG ERMGT630_2 | ecosystem: Environmental > Terrestrial > Soil > Floodplain ...
ACCAACTGCAAACCCTGAACACGCGCTATAAGCATCTGATCGAGTTCGGGTCGCGTGGTACAACCGTCATTAGCGCAGGCGCGGCGGTGGTCTATACCGATAGTGACGGAGACGGCGTCATGGATACCGCAACCATTACCGTAGCAACCTCCGTCACCGACAGCGCCGAAGTGCAACTTTTCTTTCGCACGGCAGACGGCGCACCCGCCGCCGCCGATGAATTGTGGGAAATTGAACCCACCGTCGTCAGCATATCGGGCGGCGTTGCCACCATTACGGCGCATCGTTCGCTATTCGTTCGCCCGGATACGATATGGGCAGTGCCATACACCTATGACGCGGGCAATCTGGACACGCCGCATTATGCCGACATCGGCAACGCGGGCGACTTCGTAACCGCTGTTGACGTGTACCGCGTGTATAATGACACGACCAACGCCGTCCAACTGGTGAGTGATGACTATATCGACAACTGCGATTGTACCGCCGTCACCAGTACGAACTCCGCAGCGGGTGCGCGTATCACCAACAAACGTCTAGGCGTTTTTCAGGTGAGAGCGGCGTCCTGCGGTTGTAACCGCTCCTATGAAGCGGTGAAAATCAATTACCGGGCAGGGCTGGCACTCGTGCGCAACGCCATAGACCCGACACTAGCGGAGGCGATTATTCGCTACGCCAACACGCATTTTGGACAACCGCCGTGCGCGCTGTATGAGCGCGTCAAGGAAAAATGGACGTATGACCGTGACCCTGAAGACCGTGAATTGTTGACGCCCGATGTCATTCATAACCCGTTCGGTATCCAGCGCGGCGCAATCTTCGCATGGCGCACGATCAATAACCCCCGCTATCGGATGGGCATGGGAGGCAAGCTAACCGCGAATGTCCGCATTTAATGTGTCGGTAGTCATCCCTTCCTATCAGCACGGACACCTACTCGAACGCGCCGTCTACAGCGCCATACGCGCGGGCGCGGGGGAGGTCGTCATTGTGGACGATTGCAGTACCGACGCCACGGAGCGCATCGGGCGGGCGCTGGCGAAAGCGCCGGAAATTATGTACTTGCGCAACCCGTTCCACGCGGGGGTGATTTATTCAAGGAATCGCGCGGTATACGCAGCGACGTATGATCTGATCGTGCCGTTGGATGCGGACGACCAACTGATTATGTTAGCGCCGTTGGTAGATGAATGGCAGCCGGGGACGTGGGTGTATGGGGGTTGGAAAGAGTTGGTTGAAACCAAGCCATTCGGTAATCGCGGCGAAATTCGTAAATATGACGACTTCGAACCGCCGCCCGTCGGCATGTTGGCGCGTAAAGAACTCGGATGGGTAACGATGCTGTACCATCGCGACGACTTCAACCGAGTCGGCGGGTATGATCCGGTGTTCAGTATCGGGAATGAAATATGGGCGTTCCAAAGGGCGCTATACGCGGCGGGCGTGCTACCTGTGCGTGTGCCTGATGTCGTGTTCGAGCGCAACACGGATGCACCGCGAACGGAACGCGCGCGGGCGTGGGCGCATGTGATTAAGCCGTTGATCGAGGATCTGTATCCTTATGCGGAGGGTGTGCGATAGCATGACAATTGTCGAAATCACTATTGCAAATGATTACCGTAAAGCCATTGTCGATGAAGTAGATAAAGATTTTAGGTCTACCACATTGTACAGAGGGGGTAATCACGGCACATCGTTATCCTACAGAGTAAATAGCAAAAACGTGAAATTATCCCGTACTATTCTTGAACGAAAGCTGAATCGAAAGCTGAATCCTAATGAATTCTGCGATTTTGTAAATAAAAACTCATTTGATTGTAGGCGCGTCAATTTGCGCGTTGCATCCTTAACAGAACTCCGACGGCACACCAGGAAGACTATAACAAACTCAAGCGGCTATAAAGGGGTTAGCCGAGATAAACGAAAGCAGCAATGGAGAGCCGATATATCAATTAATAATCGGGATGTATGGTTGGGCAATTACGATCACCCTGAACATGCTTACGCGGCTTATTGTCGCGCGGCAGAAAAGCATTATGGTGAGTTCGCCTGCTTAGAATAGGTGTATGATGCACAATTCTCTAACCATAGAATACTGTCATCCTCAATCAAACAAATGGACGATTACTAAGTGTAAGTTTGTCCAGACGTGGCCTAAGCGCAGGGTTATTGAGAACGAACTCCCTAAGTCACTTGCGCTGGAACTGGCGACTAAGCTAGTCAGCATTGAGCAATTCAAGGTCACTATAGATAAGTGGCTTGATGACGGCAGACGGATCATTGTTCTATCCCAGGACAGACAGGCTATAGTAGCCCGTAAGGAAGCGGAACTCAGAGAGCGCGAGAAGGCCGAACAAGAAGCCCTTCATAATGAACACCTGCGTAAGCTAGAATTGGCTCAGATGATGGGCTGCGCTTATTGCCACTACGATTCACTCCAGGTATTTACGCTGTACGGCAATTCAGAAGGGCTACTTAGGAAACGGCGCTATGAATTGTATCTTGAGGATAAATTGAATACCGCAAAAGACGAGCAATGGGTTAAGCAGATGTACCGCAATGCTGCATAAGGAGGTTGATAACAGATGAAACACCAGAAACTATCCGAAATCGATCAACAGAACAGAGAAAATATCGTTTCAACGTTTGCCGCTAGTGTATGGATGCACTGGCGAAGCAGCTTAACGCTACTTGACGATGCAGATGTATGGCGCATAAATGACCGATTGCTATCAGTATTGGGGAATCGTGCGAAAAAGCGACATAATAGCTAATCTGTGCAAATCATCATTTGCATAGGTAATAATTAGGGGAAAACATGGGCGATAAACGTGACTTCGTAATACGAATAGGGGAATATAAAATCCCGGTTTTGATTGACGATAAGTTAAAGAATGGCGAAATTAAGTTCGTTCAGCCACAGGAGTTGAGCGACGAACAACGCAGGCGTATTTGTGTGGCGTTTGGTGTTCCGGCGTATCTACTTAAACGATAATGGCGACATCGCCGTGACACAAAAAGTGTGTAGTAAATTTCCGATTATTCTTCTCGCTTTTTTGTTCTGTGTGGTATAATAAGGGGAAGAAAAGCGCCCTCCGCGATGTTGGCACATCCGAGGGCAGTACGCCTTATAGGAGGCACACCATGATAGATTCTACCACGAAACAATGTAGTAAATGCGGCGAAGTTAAGCCGCTGTCCGAGTTCTATACGAGAAAGCGCAAAGGCGAACCGACGCCATATCCATCGTGTAAAGCCTGTAAACATTTAATGACTCAGAAATATCAATCCGCGTTAGTAGGCACGAATGACAGGATCACTACTACAAAGAGTGAAATTCGTGTAATAAACCGATTAAAACAATTCGGTATTTTCGCAGCAAGTGGTAAGGCATCAGAGTATAAATGGACTGATGTAGTCGCGTGGGGCTGTATACCTATAGAGGTTAAGACGGCGACGTTAGACAAGGATGGGCATTACACCTTCTCATTTACCCATAAGCAAATCGAGCAGGGTACTCAGTCGCTTTTTATAGTGTTGGTTATGTTGCCAGCCGATACACCACCTAGCTTCCATGTGTTTCCATCAGATCATCCGGTATTTTATGTCAACGGAAAACTTAAATGGCGACTTCCGTACACGCCGGGGCCTAAAAGCAGATCGCACTTATCGGATATGATGATGGGCTTCTATAAAGACGCATGGGGACAGATTGAAAGTAAGCGTTTAGAACTATCGGCTCAGTTCCGATTATCCGACACACTCTGAGGGAGAAGGGCAGTAAAATGGGTTTCAAAATCCGGCATTGGACATGGTATGTCTATGAAGCTGATAAACCTATAGCTCACTCTGAAGATGATTTGATGTGGAGTGCTGCGCCTAAATGTCCTAAGTGCGGTGCTAAAACGGAATGGGAAGTATTCCAGACCGGACAAGACCCCGTAGGGAATGATGAATACGGCGGGTATTTTTCTTGTCATCCCTGTGCGCTTCACACAAGAATCGTTGAAGTGGATATGCGAGACTACATTCAAGACGAATTAGGGTTTACCGAGTGATAAGTACCATTATCAAGAGTAATAATTAGGGGTTAGTAGGGGTATTAAATGAAGGATTGGCCGGGGCAAGGAAAGAACCAATGGATATGGCGCTGGCGTAGTCGATACCTTGCCAGTACGCGGTATTGGTTCTGGCACGATCAATCAATAGGCGGGCAAGGTGGCAATAGACCGCCGAGACGGAAGACCCCCCTACCCTATTGCACTTCCCGCCGTTCTCGATTACGATAATCCTGTCAGCCGCTAACATGCCTCCTGTTATATGATGTGACGTTATCTGACTTGAGACTAGGCGGCTGGCAACTGTTCACAAAGGGGTACACATGAAACGCAAACTCTTGACCCTGGCAACGTTCGTACTCATCGGTTTAGGCCGCTGCGATCAACCGTGTTTTGACCTGCGCCCGGACTACTGCGGGATCGACGGCAAGAGCGGCACGGTGGTCTATGTGAACAATCGCCCGCGCTGGATCGCATTAAAATAACCTTTATTACTTAGGGCGCTTTTGCCCTCCTCTCTAACTGGACACGACTAGTCCCCCGTCCGACCTAGCCGTGTCCTTAACAATTCCGACCCTCGCTTATGCGGGGGTTTTTATTTGAGGTAACTATGCCAAGTAAGCGCAGCATGTCCGACCTACTCGCCCGCCAACGCAAATTCGCCACTGAGGAAGCCATTGAGGAAGTCGAAGAACTCGCGGACGCTGCGCTCACGTATCACCGTAAAGTGGTGCGCGAATGGGCGCATAAGCCGGGATTTCGCCAGCAAAAGTATCGTAACCCGAACGTATACACCATCAAGATTGTACCGACGGGGCGCTATGCGACCATCTGGTACTACGTAGACAGAGGGACAAAGCCGCATGAAATCGCGGCGAAAAATGTACCGATGCTCAAATTTCAAACCGGCTACAACGCGCGTACCGCGCCAAAAGCACAATTCGCACAGGGGACAGGTACAGCATCGGGCGCATGGGTTACGAAAGCTGTGGTACAGCACCCCGGTACAGAAGCCCGCAACTTTACTCAAACCTGGATAGATGAGTTAGAACCGCCGTTCCCGGATCGGATACAAGCGGCGATAAAACGTGGATTAAATAAAGCAAATCGCTAGGAGAAAATCATGGGTTTATGGTCAAATCTTTCAGAACGCACCGCTACCTATATCCGGGCAGGCGGCGCGGGCAATCGGTGGACGCTGTTTGATGAGAACGGCGCTATGGTCGACGGGCCAACCGGCGGCGCAGCAGATGTTGAAAGCCGCTTTGGGTTGGACAGTAGAGGGCGTCGGACGTATCTCGGCGCGATTAAACAGGGCGATAATGCCCGCTTCACGACCACGATTTCAGCGCGCATCGAACTCGCGCGCCTCGTGAGCCAGCTACGTAAAGGCGACTGCCCCTTTGACCTGATGGAAATTCAGCGCTGCGGCGATTTGGCCGTGCTGAATTACAACGGCGGGCTGTTGTTCTATGACGGCTACACGACCAACAAATCCTACAGCGATCCGTTGGCGCAGCTAGCCGACAACACCGAGGCCGACATTATGCGCGCCCTGGATTTGTCCTTTGCGCCCATCGAAGATGTCGCGATTAAGTTGGTGCATAAGGACATCACGGGAACAGTGAGCGACTTTGATTTTAACAAAGTCATCAGCGTGGGTGTGCCACGCTGTAGCGGTGACTGCGGTGTGATCGGTAGCAACGACGGTGAGCAAGACTTCTGGGCGGTGACTGACGCCGACACCACGCCCGGTCATGGTGGTTTCGCCGCGCCGCGCTTCCTGTACACCGAAGACGGCGGCAACACCTGGAACGGTTCAAGCGTGACCGCCCTGCTCGGTGGCAACCTGTTCGGGGTGGCAAAAGCGGGTGATTATGCCATTGTCGCGGGTAGCACCGGCATTGCTTACGCCAAGTTCCAGGACATCAAGGACGGCGTATCGCTGCCCTGGACACTGGCGCTGTCAGCTAGCAACATTAACGATGTGGTATTCGTGTCCAGCGATACCGGCTACGCCTGCGCTAACAGTGGCATCATCTACAAATCGACAGACGGCGGTTTTACGTGGTCAGTCCTGTCGAACGGCGCACAGACGGCGCAGAACCTCAACAGCATTTCGTTTTACGACAGCACTACCGGATATTTCGCAGGTGCAAGCGGCGCACTCGTGCAGTATTTCAATGGTACGCTGACCCTGATGACGGTGCGCACGTCCGTCGGCGGCGCTGCGATTACCGCGAATTTCAACGTAGTAGCCGCCCCTCCCGGCCCAACGCGCGGCAATGAAATCTATATTGGCACAAGCACGGGCTTAATGTACCGCTGCACCAATGCGACGGGCAGCTACCCACTATTTGCCGCCATGAGCGGCTTGGATCAACTCGGCAGTGGCTCGATTGACGACATTCAATTCGGCGGTTTCCGAGGCAGCGTCATGTTCGTAATCCAGACCAACGCCGCCAACACCAGCCGCGTCCATCGTGACATCAGCGGCGGCGCTACCCAGATGCAGTGTGAGATTATCGGCGGGTATACCAACCCCTCGAATTTCGGCATTAACAGCATTGCGGCTGCATCGATCACCCGCGCGATTACGGTGGGACAAATCCATGAGACCTACGGGTTTATCGGCTCGATCTTGCCAGCCGCAGCATAACGAGGTTCTATGACCACGATTGATAACGGGGTGCGCGAAAGCGCACTCCCTTCCGTTACCGAACTGGAAATGTCGTCCGGCGTCATCGTGTGGATTCGCCCGATGACATTGAATGACCAGCGTTTGATTAACGAGAAAATGAAAAAAGAATACCCCCTACCCCGCGAGGCCGATTACAAAATCCCTGTGCCAGCGGAGGACGCCTCCGTTCCTGGTCAGACCATGACGGACGTGGAAGCCTACAAAGAAGCGATGGGGATTGCCGGGTTGCAACAGCGGGCGTACTGGTTGCGCGCGCACATGCTCACCTGTGTCGATTTCCCAGAAGGCACAGAGACGATTATTGCGCGCTACCTGCCGGAAGTGGAGCGCAAGCGTAAGTTTCTCGACTTGCCTGAAGACGACCTTGAGGCGGTGATTTTCCATTCGGTTATTCAGACGCCCGCCGATGAAAAACTGATTAGTGCTGCCATTACGCAAACCCTGCCAGTGGAAATGTCCGAGGTCATTTCCCAACTGCGTATCTTTCGACCCACAAGTGAACGGGGAGTCGATCATTCCGTATCTCAGCGGCGAAAGAACCCACGCGGCGCAAGTGTGGATCAAGGGGAAAACGGCGTCGTTCACAGTGAGTCTACTGTATAACGAATATCAGGCGATGGAGCGGTTTGGGCTATCCGAACTGGATTACTACCAGCTACCGCGCGACATCCGCGCGCGCAAGGTGGCGTATGTGATGATTGACGGGTTTATGAACCTGCATCGCGCGTATGAAGGGCGTCCCAAAGGGAAATAGTGTGATATAATAGAGTATCAAAAGTTTGCCCCTACGCTACACCAATAGCTAGGGGCATGAGACACAGTGGAGAATTCACCATGTCTGCATCCGATTGTACCACGTATTCTATCTATCGGATTGTCAATTTCCGCAACGGCAAAATATACGTTGGTTTAACATCTAGCATTAGAGCTAGAAAGTCCATGCATTTTAGCAGTCTCCGTTCTGGAAAGCATGAGAATATTCACCTACAAAACGCATGGAATAAATACGGAGAAGACGCATTTTTCTTTGAAGTCTTAGAGAGAAACCTATCCCCTATTGGTGTTAACGAGCGTGAACGATACTGGATAGCGCATTTTGACAGCTTTGTTAACGGCTATAATCGAACAGTCGGTGGCGAACTCGGCGGCTATGGGCGTGTCTGTGTTTGGAATGGAATAGAATACAAATCCATAAGTGAAGCCGCTGAACAAAATAATGTCACCATCACTACTATGTGGGAACGACTACAACGAGGATACGCATCCGACAAGGATTTAAATGCACCTCGCGCATTACCCTTTATTTGGAACGGTATTACCTATCCATCTGTTTATATTGCTGCTAAAGAGACCAATGTATCTGTGTCAGCCTTACGCAACCGCGCGTACAGAGGTCAACAATCAGATGCAGATATGCCAGGATGGAAAGGCGCAAAAGGTACAGTATGTTATTGGAACGGTATTCAATATCCATCCATCCAGCAATGCGCTACCGCTATTGGGATTTGTATGCGTACCATGCTTTACCGTTTTAGGCAGGGTTACACCTGCGATGCTGATATGAAGTATAAGCATAAATAGCCACCAATCGACTAAACCGAAACCTCGCAAACGCGGGGTTTTTTGTTGCAAGGAATTCTGATGCCAGACCTACCTAGCGCCGGGGCAAAATTAGAGCTAGACCTCTCCGAGTGGGAGTCTAACTGGTCGTCTGTAATGGGTGACGCCTCCGATTTGCAGTCCACCTTAGACGACCTCTCAGGCAGTGTTGACGTAGATGTCAATCTGGACATTCCCGACACCAGCGCGATAGACGACCTGGAAGCCCTCGACGGCGAACAAATCAGCCCGGAAATTGACACCACCGAAAGCGAAGATAGCAAGGATATTCGCGACGGGATTATGTTTCTCGCCACCATGAAAGCGATTGAGGTCGCGATTAACGTAGTCGGTACGGCGCTCGATTTCATTAAAGCCGTTGGCAGCATGGTTGTAACGCCCTTCCTGGATGTCGAGGACGCGGTAGCGCGCATCAACGCGCAAACGGGCGGCACGGGGATCGAAGATTTAGATCAGTTCATCCGCGATATTCAAGCCGCTGATTTAGGTGACAGCGTCGAGCAAATCAGCGATGTCGTCATTAAGGCCAAGCAGTTAGGCTTGCCGATTAAAGAAGCAACCGAATCGGCGTTATTGTTTACGCACACATGGGACGAAGACCCTAGTGCGATAGTCGGCGCATGGGGGACGGCGCTGCAAACCGGCATTGTCGATACGATGCAGGAAGCTACCGACCTGATGACGGTGTTTTTCCAGCAGGGCGGTAATATCGGCGGCGATGCGGTCAACGTCGTACAGGATAACGCGCAGTCCTGGGCGGACATGGGTTTGAATATGGCGCAAGCCTTATCCATTATGGACAGCTTGCAGCAAGGCACGGGCGCAAGTGCTACCGACGCCGCCAAGATGATGCAGACCTTTGATGATGCGTTGACCGCCGCCGCCGCTGATCCGGCCTCTCAACAGGCTAAATTACTCAGTATGATGGGTGTCGATAACCCGAAAGAACAGGGCGCGGCCATTGGCGCGGAAACCTTCAATGGATTTGCGGAAGAATTTGCAACGTTATCATCTGAAAACCAAGACCTGATTTCGGGAATGTTCTTTGGAAAAGGTGGTAAACGGTTCACAGGCGCAATCGGCGAAATGACTTCGGAGGGCGAACCGTTTAAGGATGTTGTTGACGCCGCCGCTCTTGCCGCCACCGAAATCGACAACAGCTTGCGCGGCGCGATTGATGATTTTGTGTTGGAAATTAACACCAAAATTAGTGAACTGCTGTCTTCAGATGCAATCGACTTGCCGGGAAAAATTCGCGATCTCAAAAAAGCATTACAGGAGGGGGTTGCGGTCTTGTCAGAGGGTGGCAACATCGGTGAGGCGCTAGAGGTTGCGCTCAATATTCCCGGCCTAGCAGAAACGATTGATACCGGATTAGCGAACATTGAACGCATCTTCGGTCAACTTGTGATTTCCTTGTTGGAAGTCGTTGCGTTCATTCAAGACCCACTCGGAACGAATGACAAAGACAAAGGCACACGCGCCGAAATTGCACGCTTGGCAACGCAGCAACTCCCGTTTGATTTGAAAGTCGCCAACCCGGACGAAGTCGCCGATGTCGTTAATCAGGCAGCGGCGCGCGGGGTGACCAATCTAGGCGGCGCACTGAATACCGCGATGGAAGAATTGATTGCGGGCGGCGATTTCAGTAAAGCGAAAGAGTTGCTAGGCGCGGTGATTTCTGATCCTACGGTATCTCCAGAGGCCGCATCCATCCTGTCTGACAAATTCAATACCATGATTACCGATGCACAGGCCGAAATTGCAGCGAAGATGACGACGGGCGAGAAAACGCAAGCATGGTGGGACTCATTCATGCAACCGCCCGAAAAAGAAGGCGGGTTACTTGGCAGTCTGCAAGCCGATATGGACACGGCAATAGCGGACATCCAAACCAAAACCGACACGGCTACATCGAACGTCGCATCCGCGTGGAGTGATTTAGATATTCAACTTGACCCGACAGCGCAGGCGATAGCCGACACGGTGGGCAGCATTGCCACCGCCACCGAAGACGCCGATACCCGCATCGCAACGGCGCTCACCGGAAACACCGTCACCGCATCGTTTGAAAGCGTCGGGTTAGCCGCTGAGTCGAGCTTCCCCGGCGTGATCGCGTGGTTTGAACAGACCACACAAGCCGCCGCGACAATGGACTCGCAAATTTCAAGCCGCATCCAACACCTGATTAACATCCTTAAAGACTTGCAGTTCCTATCGGCGCAGGTGTCTACCGGCGTGCAACAGGCCATCGCGTTGGGCGGGCAGTTGCCAAGCGGCGGCAACGTGACCAATAACAATGTGACCGTGAATAACAACGTCCCGAATAGCGCAGCGGCGGCGGCGGGCAGCTACGCACTTGGCGCAAGTTTACGCCCTGGAGGGGTTTAACACATGGCTGGTACATCACCGAATGCGATCCTACAAATCATTAAAGGCGTGGCGAAAGTCCCAGGCGATACCAACTCAGCGGAAACCGGACTCGACAGCATCAACTTGCTCGATCCGCTTGGATTTAGTTGCGACACTTACGATATTCAACTTCCGAATATGAAGGGGGGCGCAGTGTGGGCAGATAGCCCGCTTACCGATGGCCGAACCCTCATATCCGGCACATTAGGCAACGTGACTGAAACCCTGCGCATCCAATTGACGGCGGGAACGCTCGTGCAAATGAGTGCTATGTTGTCCAGGTTGGGACGCTTTCGACAGGATTGTAATGATTTTTGGGATACCTTTGGGCAGATTGAACCTGTGTATATCAAGCATCAGGTGGAAGGCGAACCCGGCCCTCGTTATGCACTGCTCTATAACATTGAAATCAATGTGGAAAGCCCGATTGACCCCGGCGAATCGAATCGCATGGTGACGCTTTCGATTGAGCGTGAGTATGGTTGGCGCGGACTTGCACCGGGGGATAACCCGAAACGGTGGGCAATTGAGAATGTGTTCAGCGGTCAAAAATTTAATAGCAATACCGCTGATTTGATGTCGGGAAATAACTTTCTGCATTATGAAACTGACATCTGGAATCGCGCCGAGTTACGTACTACACAAAACGGATACAACGTCAAGAACTTTGTAGTTATTCCGGGGTCGCGTATTCCTGGTGATTTGCCAGCTTTACTATGCTTGTCCTATACCCGTTCCCAAACCGATATTACCGACTCTAACTTGATTATCTCCAAAAATACCAAGTCAGACACAACTAATATCAACCGTACGACAAGCACGAATCAGATCATGATTCATGTATTCAACGCGGCAGACGCATCATTAGGAACAGACACGACACTCGCGGCAGATACCGGCGCGAGTAAAGGCATAACAGGGTTACAGCGACGGTCACAAACCACGTTTGCAACCGCTACGCTCATTTCACGGTTAGCGTGGGCATCAGCACAGTATTCCACGAACAAATTGAATTTATCTGTTTTGCGCGGGCGCTATGCGGTATTTGCACGGGCGCGCGTCTCGGCAGTGTCTACGACGTGTGTTCTACAACTCTATATAACTGAAACTGGCGGATTGGTTCAAGCCCTTACGCCTGTTACCTTTATTGATGATGGGTCATCTGGAACGGGTAACACGACTTGGTGGAGTTTGGCATATCTGGGGCAGGTTTCGTTACCGTCATCAGATCGTAAAACAATTGTTAGCGCCAATGGACTTGGAATCAATGTTGAAGAAAACGGGCTAGAAATCACGATTGCGCTATATGCAAGCCGGACAGCAGGCGCAGGGTCATTATACGTTAATGATCTTATTTTCATGCCCATTGATGAAGGCGCAACAATGTTAAGTTCAGCGGGCAATCTAGGCACGACCAACGGCGGCGCTGTGTATGATAATACGGGTTATTTGCGGCATGGTATGACCGGTGATATAGCGATCTCAACGACCAACGGCGCGGCTGAACTCAACCGGTTAGCCATGTCAGGAACACCGATATATTTGACGCCGGGTGTTGATAATCGTATTGAGTTTTTCAATTACGACGCTGCAACCAATCTTTCCCTGGCCGTCTTCGGTGGTGCAGGGGTAATTATCCGTGCAAGTATTGTGCCGCGCTGGTCGGGATTGAGAGACGTGTAACGTGCCTAGTTATCCACACACACTGCACATCTACGAAAAGCCCGCGCTCGGATCAGCTTACATTAAACACCTTAATACCTACAACTACCGCCATTCGATCAACGCTATCGGCGGGTTCGACACCGCCTCGTGCGACATTGCCGTCCGTTCGCGCGACGAAGGCCAGCAATTCCTTGACCAGTATTTAGGCAACCGGGTCGCGTTCTATGTGGACAATCCGGTAGAACCGATTTGGGAAGGGTTCATCAACCGCATGACGTTCTCATCTGGCGGCGTGGAATACAGTATCAGCCTGGATGAAATGTCGAATTACGTCGTGACCCTGTACACGACGACCAACACCAGTCCCGCCACCACCCAAAGCGCGGCGGCGCAGGACGCCGACTCGCAGGGCGTGTTTGGTATCAAAGAGGAACAAATCGACCTCGGTTTGATGCTGGCGGGAACGGGTGTAACCCTGATGCGGGACACGGTACTCGCTCAGCGTGCATGGCCGAAGTCGTCTATCCTGCCTGCGCAGGGCGGCGCGGGGCTGCTGCATCTCGAATGCTTGGGTTTTTACCACACGCTCGAGTGGGAAAACTACCGCGAAACCGGAACAGGCAGCGTCCAGCTTGGCAGCTTTGTCGATACGATTATCACCAACCTGCTCAATGGGACAACCTTCTTTGATAACGCCGATGTCAGTCTAACCGTTGCCAATGCCAACACAATCGACATCTTCACGGCCAAAGGCGGTAGCACCTGGGAAACCCTGCTGAAAATCCGCGAGATCGGCAACGGCACAAACTATTATGTAATCGGCGTTACGCCAACCAATTTCCAGACGGGTACGCGCCGCTTCTATTACACCACCGCCAGCACTACCGTTACCTACACCGCGCGCCAAAGCGACGGTCTGCGCATCCGCAATCTGTACGGTCAGTTGGTCGATCCCTGGAGGGTGCGCCCCGACACTGGAATCAGGGTGTCGGATATGCTCATCAGCTGGAACGGCATAGGCGACAATCCCACCGAAACCTATATCATGAAAGTTGACTACGACGCCAACCGCCAAACCGCTATTTACGCGGGCGATGATGACTTGACTGCGGAGGGCGTGTTCAATCTCAAAACCTACAACAAAGCGCAGGGCAAACGGTTCGGCGCGGGGCGGCGGTTGTCATGATTACGCTGCTTACCATGTTGATTATCGACGTGTACGCCCTGCTCATTTGCGCAGCGGTAATCACCCTCACAAAATACAACTAAACACCAAACCGCCGCATGATAACAACACGCGGCGGCGGTAGTCAACGCTCACGAAGGGAGCGCCAACTATGTCCATTTTACTATCAAACCTGAAAGGCGGCATAATGCTACTCGCACAAATCCCCGCCGATAACTCGCTCAAGGTACTTACTGATGCGGGCGCGGTCTCGATCCTCGCGATTGCCCTGCTTGCGCTGGCCTATGCCTTACTCCAATCGCAGCGCAATAAAAGCCGGGACGAAGACGCCGAAAATTCGCGCCTGGATAAACTGATCGACAGTTTGCTATCGGTGTTCTCGGAACTCAAGAATGACCGCCTGGAACATCGCAAGGTGATCGCTGAGAACTCGGATACACAGCGCTTGGTTGTTACCGCGACCAATGAGCAAACCAGCGAAGTCCGTTTACTGCGTAAGGACTTTAGCAATTACCAGCAGCTACAGACCGAAACGGTTCAGAATGTGCGCGATGAACTCGTATCCTTCAAGGGCGAAATTCAGGACGCGATTAACAAAATGCTGGAACAAATCACGGTCACGAATGACTTCGTAGAGCAAGCCGTCAATGAACATCAGACGATTATTGAGAACGGCAAAACCATCATTGCAACCGGGCGCGTATTGATCGACAAAGCAAACCATATTATCTCGCTGCTTCCCCCTCCCCCGTCGGCAAGCGTGATTAACATCAATACCGCTACCCCACCTGCCGCACCGTTGGATGAACTCCCAAAGGCAAGTGGGCAATGAGCGGCCTACGCATCGGCATTAACCTACACCCGAAAGCACGTTCAGGTCAGGAACGCAGCGCCGCCGAAAAGATTTACCTTCCCCAATTTTTACGCCAGTTGAACCCGTCCGCAATCGTGGTCATGGATGACTTCGCATTCGCTCAAGACATGCACAGCAACCTACCCAATACGGTTGTGGTGTATCGGCAATATAACCCCGCCGAAGGGCATTTGTGGAAAGTCATCACGCCCGAACAATATGTCGCTAACCAGCGGGGCATCAGTAAGCCGGGAATGCCGCTGTATGTGATTAATGAACCGGATTCCAAAGCACCCAAAGACGAACTGAACGATCACATCAAATGGATTGTCCGCGTGATGGAACTCTACGCGAATGCGGGGCTGCTGCTGTGCGTGGATAACTTGGGTATGTTCCACCCGGACTTATCCTGGTTCACTGATGCTTCCAAGTGGGCAGTCGTCAAACCGCTATTCGATGCCTTCAAACGTTACCCGCAACATTATTGGGGTTTGCATCCATATTGGGGTGAACCGGGATTGTTACCCGATGATCCTAGCGCCGCCTACCATCGCAAGATCGAGGCACAACTCAAGATGCGCGGGTATAACATGCCGCTGGTGATCTTCTCCGAAACCGGGCGCGATGCCCGCAATGGCAGCAAGACGAACGGTTGGAAAAGCGCGGGGCTGACTGAGGAGCAATACGCGGTGGAAATCATCAAGGCGCGCAACACACTCTGGACAGAACCGTACATCCGAGGCGCTGCGCTCTATTGCTATGGCAGCACTACCGACCAGTGGAGCGCATTCGACATAGAGGCGGCGAAAATCCTACACACGGCGCTCATCGGCGCAAACCAGACTGCGCAGCAACCGCCGCCGGTTGATCCGATACCGCCGATTTTATTTCCGCCCGAACCGCCGCCACTGCCCGCGCCGCCTGTCCTCGATACGATCTTTTGCGATGCACAAATCGCGGCGCTTGAATTACAAATCGCTGCTTGGAAACGCCTTAAGCAAAAGTTGGCTAGCCCAACTGAAAGCGCCGCCTAAAAACGCGCCTACCCCTATCTACGTTAAGTTTTGCGCCATTCTAGGCGCTGTTTAGATTGGAGATACTATGTTTCAAATTGAGAAATGGATTCTAGTCCTGGTCGTGATCCTTGCCCTGATGCTGCCCTTTGCTGCACTCGCGCAGGACACGCCCACCGAACCCGCGCCGACTGAGGAAGTCGTTACGCCAACGGTAGAACCGATCATTGTCGAACCGCCGCCGCCTGACCCGGTAACGGAAGAACCCGGCGACCCGCCTGCGACTTCGCCCGAAAACCTGCTAGGGCAATTGTTTGCGTTGCTCAAAGATGCTACTTTTATAGCTTGGGCTGCTGCTGGCACGGTGGTCATTGTCGGACTGATTAAGGTGATCGCATCCGCCGCCGGGGTTGCCATTACGGGCAATAGCGCGATTGCGGTAACGCTTGTGGTTCAGGTCATCATCTGGTTGACCTATTCGATTGCCAATTACTTTGGGCAAGGCGAAGCGTTCAAAACGTGGTTCTTGTATCTCGCAGACGTAGCCCGGTCACTGCTGCCACTCGCGGGCGCAATCTTCGCCGGCCATGTTCTCTATCAGCAGGCGGCTAAACGTAACGTTCCGATTTTGGGATACAGCAAGAAAACGGCGGCTACACCTACCGCCGCCTAACCGCGCTACCGCGTCACCGTTGGCAGGGCTGCCCATAGAGCGCCCTGCCCCCAACTCTACACGCTGTCGAGTTGCTTTAGTATCTGCTGCATTTCTTTGCGTAGCAACTTGTAACCCGCCTGTTGTGCTTCTTCCATCGTGGTATATGGCTTTACTTTGGTATGAGCAAAATTACCAGATACGCGAACGTAAAACCCCGGTTCGGTTTTCCTCCAGGCTACGGGATAATGGTCAATGATAATGTCCAGTAATCCAACACTTGCCTTCCATGAAGTGTAAGCATCAGTCCGACGAGCAATCGGTTTCCACGTAATAGCCATAAATATCCCCTCGCATCCTTTCGCTACCGCAACCCTACTCGCTACCACGCCCCGCGCACCCCCGCCGCCGTTGGCGCTATTTCGCCGCGCCGGGTGCGGCTTGCTGCGCTTTGTACTCGCGTATCTTGTCTGCCGCGATTGCCGCGTTCCAGGCTACATTTGCGCTCCGTGTACCGTCGCCGATATGATCCCGGTTTTCAGGCAGTAACTTTGCAATATCATCCAACAGCGCCCGCGCCTGCGCAAGTTCGGCTTGCAGGGTCGCGATTTGCTGCTGTGCGTCCTGGTGCATTTCGTGGAATGAAATTGCGCCCTTTTGCGAGTTGAGTAACGCCGTTTGCAAGTTGCTGATAACATCCCACACGCTTTCAAAGTCGCCACTCGCCACATGATCCGCGATGTAACCACGACTATAAACGCTCGCGTCGCCCGCTGCCGGTTGCGGCGCGCTGTCGGCGGGGGTTGGGATCGCGCCTGCGACTACCCGCCGCCCGTAGTCACTCGCCATAAACATCTGGTAAGCAACGCGGTTCACTAACCCCATCTCGATCAACTCATCCGCTACTTTTTGCTGGCTTAAATAGAACAGCTTTGTCGGTTCGTCTAACACGTCTTCCAGTAACGCCTGCTGTTCCCCGTTTAATTCATCCCACGTAATCATATCTCTACCCTTCTCGCCCGTTCGGGCAATCCCTTAACTCAACAATATACACCCGCTCAAACCGCACCACGCGCACGAATGCCGCCCGCGCCGCATCCGGTAGCAGGCCGCGAAACCTAGTCATCACTATCGTCGAAAACCTTATACCCCATCCGTTCCAGTGCCATTCCGAACCTCACAAATGCCTCAAGTTCGGATGCTGGTTTCGGGTATAGTGGTACATGCGGGCGCGGTTTCGGCGGCGTTATTTTAGGCGTCTTGATTTTCTTCTTTGGTCGCCCATGTCCCTTGCTGTGCTTCCCCGTCCGGTTCGGTTTAAACTTTCCCATTGCCCCTACCCCTTCAATTCCACAATGAACATATTCTGATCGGTCACGACCCGCTCGAAACAATCCCACGCCGCGCCAAGTTTCACGCCGCGCGGTAGCACAAACGCCCAACAATTCGCGCTCCAGGCTATCGCCGTTTTGCACGGTAGCACCTTGCCGACGGGCGTGATGCCATGCGCCAGCAGCAGCGCGCGCACGGTTTCCGCTGTCACAGGTTGCGGCGGTTTCGCTTGCATGGTCGCCTTAGCGCCCCAACCGCCGTAGGCTTTGCGTTCAATGTAGCCATGTCGCCACAGGAATTCAAGGTTTTCTTGATCCTCGAACGTCTGACAGCGCGCGTCCACTGACCACCAACCGGCGGCGATAATCGTGCGCAGCAAGGCGCTTTCGTCGGGAGTCAATTCGCGGGGTTTTGCTGTAGTGTAGGTCATCACAGGACACACTCCAAAGCAACCCACCCGGACATTGCGCACACGCTGAAATCGTAGGCGATGAACTCATACTCCACAAAGTAATTCGTTGTACCACAGAATTCCTCAATACGGGTCACGGTTGCGCCATAGACCACCTTGCCGCCGGGGGTGATGAAGTCGATTTGATCCCCTAGTTCGGGCGTCAACTCCCACGCGGTAATTGACGGACGGACGATTGTGTGCAAAAATTCATTCAGTGTCATGATTGTTTAGCCCTCCCAGGCTGATAATCGAAGCACGCGCCCGTGTGAACGACGGGCGTTGTGCTTTTAAGTACCGTTAGCTTTTTGCTGTTGACTTCTCGACAAGGAACTGACCGTAAGGCGTCAGTGCATACCACGTTACCGTAGTCCACTTGTCGCCGATCAAATCTTCCTCAATATTGAACGGTTCGAGTAAATCCTTATCCCGTAGCCAGTTCAAGGTCTGAGTACGGAAATAACCTCGATTGGTGATACTGTCGCACTCGTAAGCCGCTACCAGGGCGGCGCGGCGCAGTTCTGTTAGTTCGCTCAAATCTTTAATCATCGCCCTACCCTCCTATAGCCTTACATGGCACGTACTGAGTTAAATCCACATGCGGGTAATTCCGCTCCGAAAACGTGTACATCTGCATATTGCACCCGCTGTCCTTGCACGTAATCAGCCACATCCCCTCGCGCCCCGGTAACAACGGTTGTTGCCATACCGCGTCCATCGGTTTCGCGCAGCAGCGGCATGGTGTGGTCGGTTTCGGTGGTTGCATGGTATCCTATAGCCTCACTGGTTTCGAGTTGGTTGCCGGTGACGGCGGCGCTCATACTGTCGAAGGTGGGAGCGCCGCCTGCGTGTTAGCTGTGCAGCCGATATAAATGGCTGGCGTGAAATACTTCAGCGGCGATGGCTGCCTTCAGTTCCATCTCGTAATCCCAACGATCATAGCGAGTTGTTCCAGCGGCAAAATTCCAGGTGTTCTGAATCGAGGTCGCCGCGCGCATCTGTTCAAAGTAGATGTTGTCAACGGCGGCTTGATATTTGACGGTCTGGGGTTCGAGTGCGGGTTCTTTTACGCCGTCAACCATATCCAGAAATGCTCTAATCTTCGCTTGTTCAGCCAATCGCTTTAAACATTTCTTGCAGGTTACAGGATCGGTAGTCGCTTTAAAGCTGCTTGGTTTACGGCTAATGAAGACTGTCGTTTCGCCCGATCCACATAAAGGTATCCAGCGACTTGTTTCATGTGCGCGTGTTCCTAAATGAACCGCTCCGCCGTAGCTAGTTCGGATGTTGCTGTTCAGTGCGTTCATTATGTTTGCTCCGTTTGTGCTTGCTTATCTGTCTATGCTTTTAATATATCACATAGGTGCGATATTGTCAATAGACTTTCGGAATTATTCGGATTTACCCCTAAATGTTAGGGGCTGGTATGCCCCGGCGGTCTGCCCCGGTTGCTTTTGTTTTCTTTGTAATCAAGTACGCTGGACTTGAGTATGAGGATTATAAACCTGCCGCCATACAAAGGATCGGAATGCCGCATAGATTGAAGGTGATTAGTCCTTGCCAGATATGCAATGTGATAACGGCTGACACCCAAAATCTTTGCCGCTTCTTTTGTCGTGATGTACTCTGTATCAATCATGGTTGGGTTATTCACTTCATTCATTCGTTTTGTATCGGTTTCTCACTCTGGTAAGTAATTCCTTGACACTTTATCACTATAGTGCGATAATGTCAACATAACGGCATTCGCATTAATGACAAAGGGTTAAATGATGGGTCTATATCGTCCGCGAAAAGAATTCAAATTCTGGCTCTGCCATGACCGCCATGAAGACACGCGCCTCATGGAGTATATCGCTTTTCTAAAGACTACGCGCCAATTTGCGCGGGTTGTTAGGAATGGTTTGCGCCTGATGTGGTCATTGCACGAGGGCGATACGTCGGTTTTATTTGAACTATTTCCGCATTTAAAACAGCAATTTAAACCGGACACCGAAGACTTGATTGAACAGTTCCGTGTAATGCTACTGCACACTAAACCGGACGATGCAGCGCCGCGCGCCATTCCCGCAACGGTAGGGGAGGGCGTTAAGCCAAGCATCGCCGCGCCCGCAGCCGTCGCCACCGCCGCGAAGCTGCCCGACGCCTCAACTATCGCGGATGACTTCCTGGCGTTCATTCAGTGAGGACACACGACATGATTACCAATCGAGAAGCAAAATGGCGCAAGTACAAAGCCGACTTCCTGCGCGCAAACCATTGTACCGCTCAGGAATTCCACGATGCCTACGTCGCATTCATGGAAAGCAATCCGAATGACAAGGCGTATCGACAATTCGCGCGCAAGTATAGCATTACGATACACCCTGAACCTCGTTTACCAGAACATTTACAGTTGGTGTTCAGCGTCAATATCTCAGCGATGAAAGTAATGGCGGAAACCTTTGAGGAGTCCGAAAGCGCATTCCAGGAAATTATCGACAGTGGTAGGACACTACACTAGCCGCACAACACGCGCGCCCGCTGGCGCAAGGGAGACCGCACATGCTTGACGACGTGACCCTACGCACCGAACTCGAAAAGATATACACCGCCGCGCAGGAGGTTATCGACGCCCTGGAACGCCGCGACTACGAAGGCGCTGAGACCGCCGCACGCTACATCAAACTGAAGGCGATGGCGCTTGCGCCCAAAGAACAGGAGGATACATGGACATCGAACTAACCAAAGATACAACCGCTACCATTGACGACTGCGACGACGACCTTGCCGCGCTGTCCTGGTATCTGCACGATACCAGCCCCGGCCAATTGTACGCGGCGCGCGGCGGCGGTAAAAAGCCGCTCGTGTTCCTGCACCGCGCCGTATTGGAGCGCAAGCTAGGGCGCGCACTGGCCGCCGATGAACGCGCCGATGTGGTTAACAACAACGGCCTCGACTGCCGCCGCGAGAACGTGGTGCTGTCGGTCAATGGGCTATATCAGCGCAACAGCAAGCGCCGCCGCACGAATACCAGCGGGTACACGGGTGTGCGTTACCACAAACGCGACGGGCGCTACCATGCGCAAATCTCGATAGGCGGCAAAATAAAGTTCCTCGGTTCGTGCGCTACAGCAGAGGAAGCCGCCGCGCTGTATGCCGATGCCAAGCGGGGGATCGTGGGGTAGGGCGCGGGCGCGCCGACGGCGAACGTGTGACAACTTGTAAGAGGTTGCGGCGGGCGGGCAGGGGGGGTGTGAAACCTACGGGTGGCGGGCGATTTGCCAACGAATGAGTACCCTGTATGAAATCCTTGTGAAAAACGTGCATGACTGTTAACACTTTGTAAGGGTGCTGTGGTACTATTTGGTCATTGTAAATAGGTCACAACACCGCGCCTATCATCATTACCTAGTGACCTTTGGAGGAACGCCCACACACAATCTAAATTAGAAAGTAGGTTTTTGAAATGCATCACGCTTTAGGACTTACCACCGTTCTTTCGCTTCTTGACGATGTTGATTTTCTTTTCATCGCCAGACTTACCGCCGCCTTTATTGCCGCCGCCCCTGATGAGTTCGACAATGATACTCCGTCTAGCCTCTGGCAATTTGTTGATGTCTTGAGCCAGGAGCATATCCTCAGCGCTGGCATGATGGACGTGATCCGGCGCAACCAGGGCAACCAAAGTCAGCAGATCATAACCCGTTGCGCTGCTTAAACGAATAAGGAAGTACAGTGTAGGGTCGGTGTTGGTGTTGAGATAATTGTTTAAGGTTCTATGCTGTACACCCATCTTTTCAGCTAATGCGCGGCGCGATAGACCATGCTGCTGAATGTAATCCTCAATAAAGTCTGATAGCTTAGTCATTTTACAAACCCTTAACAAACCGAATTGATATACGGCGCTAATTGACAGTGGATAATATTATCCATATACTGGATACTAGACTACATCACTTGGAGATTATAGCGCATGTCCAAACCCCGCAAACAAAGAATAAGACTATGGGTAAAAGGCGATTCCGAATACAGCCAAAAGTGGACGGAATGGGCGAGAAACCAGGGCGTTATCGCTGAGGATTTTCTCCGCAAGGTTCTCGACAAGACGATGGAACACGGGTCAATCTCTTTTGATGTTGAGTGTGGCTACCAGAATAGCCAGTCGGATAATCAGACGCAATAAGGCTGCCTACCTTAATAGTAAGGCTAATTGTAAACAGACACAAGCGTACAAACACCAACGTTTGTAACAGGGTTTACGCCCTTTAAAACCGGAGACAAGATGGCATCAGGTATCTACATCATCCACAACAAGAAAACAGGCTATGTCTACATCGGGCAAGCTGGTGATATTCCAAAGCGGTGGAAATCCCACGTGCAAGCTCTGAACAAGAAAGTCCATGCTAACCGCCCCTTGCAAACCGCATGGAATGAATACGGTGAAAGCGCGTTCAAGTTCAAGGTTTTGGAATATTGCGCTATCGATGATCTGAATAGCCGCGAAACACATTACCTGACTATCCACATGGCGCGAGGCATTTGCTACAACATCAAATCAGGGGCGAACTCCCATAAGCCACGAGTACGGACTCAGTCGGATAAAAAGTTTTCACCCAGCGTTCGTCAAATTTGGGTTCGCAGTGATCCTACTTTTATGCAAAAGCTAGACGCGGCGGTTGCCTATTCCGGCATGGCAAAAGCAGACTTCATTTTCATGGTTCTCGACAGTGAAATGAAGAAACTAGAGCCGCTATCATGACCAACACTGACCGCCTATTCTGGCTACTCGTGGGCGTCCTCATCGGCATTGCTATCGGTATCGCACTCAGCAACCAAAGCAACCCGCCGACGGACGATGACACCCTTCACGTTATCCGTAAACCGATGGCGACACGGCGCAGCGCATCATGACCGACGCGCCGCAAGTATCCGAATGGACGCCGATAGATCCGACGCTGGCGGACGTGGAACGCGAATGCTGGTATGACGCGCCGATGAAAGCACAGGTAACGGACGATTACGAAGTGGAGAGGGTAGAGACATGAGCAGCGCAGAACAGATCAAGCACCAAAGGATGATTGTGAACACGTTTCAATTCATGCACATCCAGGTACAGCGCATCCAGGCACACGCGACCATCGTCGGCGACGGGGCGCAAATCCTGGGTATCGACGCGCTGCTGGAACAGGTTGCGGCGCAAGGTGTCCACGCCGACGAACTGCTGGCGACGTTAGCCAGCGCCCTCGAAACACAGGAGGATATGGCGGTTGTGGTGTACGACGAGGACGGCAACGAACTTGATAGTTTAGACAGGGCGGTGTAACTATGAGCATGGCATTAGCACTCATCAATCCAACGGAATATGAGATTATGGCAAAGCTGGCGAGAGTAGCCGCCGGTTCTGGGTACGTCGGCAAAAACGAAGTACAGGCCATGTTCATTATGCTCAAGGGCATGGAACTTGGCATATCCCCCATGCAGGCGCTTGACGGTATCCAGGTCATTCAGAACAAAACTACCGTTTCGCCTCAACTGATGCTGGCGCTCATTAATCGCAGCGGCGAATTACAAGACTTGCAGATTGATGACCCGGATACGATCAAAGCAAACAAGGCTTGCAAAGTGGTTATGACCCGGCGCGGACGTTCACCCCATACCGAAATTTTCAGCATGGAAGACGCCGAGAGTATGAAGTTGGCGGGTAAAGACAACTGGCTTAAACAACCCGCCGTGATGCTCAAATGGCGCGCGGTATCGGCTTGCGCTCGTATCGTATTCCCGGATGTTATTCAGGGCATGTACACGCCCGAAGAAATGGGCGCGGAAGTCTCCGAGGATCAATCGGGCAATATCGTTATTGAAGCGCCACTACTCGACGCCGACTTTACGAAGTCAGAAAACGAGGTTGCGCAGTTGACTGCAAATAATCCGTTAAACGCTGACGAGGATGGCATTATTCCAAACGTAGAGGCCACTCCTAGCGATTTACAGGCTGAAACCGACCAAGTACCTACAACCGCAGAAACCGCTAAGTCACGATTTGCTGGCAATGGCGCGCCCCCGACAGGCCAAAAAAAAGAATCTGACACCCGCGAATGGATTGCCAGCGCGGTAACGGTTCGCAAGGATAAGTTCGATAAACCCTACTTGCAGTACGTTTGCACCGAGGGTAAACCGACAGGACGCGGGCGCGAGATGTTACGCCAAGCGGGTTATGAGTGTGAAGCCTGGACGGTTGCGGGTGAGACATACGACCTTGTACCACCGGCGGCGCTAACGGTGCAAAAGAGCGGGCAATTCTGGAACGTTATTGAGTTGAGATCAACGGTTAGCGAGGTGTCATTTTGAACAAGGTACTCAATACAAAGGTCGCAGGCGTAACCTACGAAGGGCGTCAAGACCTGATCGTCCAACTATCCACGAGTGACCCGTGCCGACTTGTACCCGAACCGACCAACCCCTACGACGAAAACGCGATTGCGGTACACGTCGCGCACGGTGGAGAAGTGTGGCACATCGGTTTCGTACCGCGCGAGATTGCCGCGCAAATCGCCGGACATCTTGAGGGTGAATCGCTGATGTGCAAGATTGCGGAAATTACCGGCGGCTTTGAATTCGACAATGGCGACGTGGCCCCGTTGGGTGTGCGGTTGCGGATCGAACTACCGGATTATGGGACGGTGCAATCATGACGGCACAACAGCGCGCAGACCATTACGAGACTTATCAGCAGTTACGGTTGGCGCTCATCCTTCCCGGTGAAACCATCGGGGAGGAACGCCGCCGATACACGCCAGTCAATTACGACAAGTGGACACTCAGCTATGACGACCTAATTGCCGCGCCGCCAACCCCGCGCATCGCCTACTTGCAGGCGCGGTATCCATTGGCCGGGATTGCATCACTTGGTATGAGAGGGTAGGGGCGCATGGCTAAGAAACTGGCAACGACTCCCGACGGGATTATCTGTGCAGTCTGTGGTGAGGACAAGCAGCCTTACCACTATTTCAACTTTCGGAACAAGTATGACCGCGAATTTTGGGTGAACGGCATACCCGGCAATAACAACACCTGTTTCGATTGCGCTGGCCCGTACCGCTGTATCTGCTGCCATGAAATCAAGCCCGCAACCGAGTTTCGTTTGCAAGGGCGCATCTGCAAGGATTGTAAATTGGACGGCGGGCTTAAAAATGCCATTGCGCGTGAAATCGCCCGCACAAATTCAATCGAGGCGGTATCTGATGACCACTGATGCCTATTTGCACCACGAAGCCCTCGCCGCCGCTTGCGTCCGTTGCCGCGCGACCCATGTGCATTACGTGTATGAACACAACGGCAAGGTGTACGCGACTATCGTCAGTGACTTGGCTGATCCGCGCGATTTGTCGGCACGGTTTGAGAAGCGCGGTTATGACGTGGTGCAGATTACGCACATGGGCGGCGAATGGTTTCAATTCGTGATGAATATTCGGAAGGTGACAGCATGACCCGCGACTACCGCCAAACCGGACGTTCCAGCAGCGCCCGCCTGACACCCTATGCGCAGGCATCACACGAGGCCGCCCGTCATACCGCGCTGCTGATGCGTGAAATGATCGACGCGGGCTTATCCCGTGCTGAAGTCGGCAAGCGCTTTGGGGTATCAGAGCAGTCAGTCTACAACCGGCTCAAGAGACAGGGGCTATTGAAACCGCCGCCGAAATAGGCTCTCAATGCATAACCTACCATACATACGCAGTTCCGTTTGAGCGAAAGGTAGTTAGCGGCGATGGATAGGCTCTGTGTCCGAAGTAATTGAGAGCCGACTTCAGCAACGGTTTAGGAGGAAAGTATGAACAACATCATCAACCTGTTTGACGACCTGCCGCCGGAACTCGACGCGCTGCAATCCCGACATATCCACGTCGCCGGGATACCTTGCCCGGTGTGTGGCATGTCCATAGACCAGATGCAGGCGAGTACCGCTTACATGGAACATCGGCAAGCGGCGGCGAAAGCGAAGCTTGAACGCTGGAATCAGGCGTGTGTTGGAAAGGCGCAATCATGACGACCTATCGCATACCCGACGGTCACGAGTACCCCGAATATACCAAGTTTGCCCGCTACCAGGGCGGCGTGATGTTTGTGCCACTGCTGATCGGCGAGAATCGGGTGCGCTTCTATGCACTGTGCAACTTGCGCGAGGTCAGAGAACCGTTCATGACCGACCTGTACTACACCTGCGAACCGCCGCCCGCGCCCGTCCAGGGTTGCGCGTTACCGCCGTATATGCTCGATCAGATTACCGCGTTGACCGAGATACTCAACACGCGCCCACAAGAGCGCCAAGTCTCGCGGGATTTATACGTGTACGAGTTGGGATACCAGATAGCCGATGCTCTGGAAGTCGAGGCCGCGTGATGTTATTACTGCCCACGAAATCAAGTTCTGTTACCCGAATATTTTCTTTCGGTGGCGGCGTTCAATCAACCGCCGTAATGGTGCTTCAAGCCCAACGTCTGATTATGCCTTATGACGCCTACATATTCGCCAACGTTGGGAACGATAGCGAGAACCCCGACACGTTGGAATACATCGAAAAGTACACTAAACCATTTGCGGATAAGCATGGTATCCAATTCGAGGAAGTCCAGAAGGTCAGACGTGGCGGAGCGAAAGATACGCTTGTCGGGTTCATTGAACGCACTGAACGCAGTATCCCTATCCCGGCACGTATGAGCAACGGCGCGCCGGGTAATCGCACCTGTACCACCGACTTTAAAATCCTTGTCGTGGATAAGTGGGTTAAGCAACACAGCTTCACTCATGCCATTGTCGGGTTAGGTATCTCGATAGACGAGTTTAGCCGGATGCGCGGCGAGGAATGGACAGACCGACAGGGCAAGCGCAAACACGGGTTCTGGAAGCGCCGGGAGCATCCTTTAATTGACCTGCGCATCAGCCGCCACAAGTGCGTTGAAATCATCGTCAAGGCAGGATTGCCAGTACCGCCGAAATCAAGTTGCTTCTTTTGCCCATTCACGCGCCGCGCTGAGTGGATCGAGATGAAACGGGAAACGCCCGCATTGTTTGATGAGGCTGTGCGGATTGAGCATATCATCAATGCGAAACGCGGTCTTTTGGAGAAAGACCGCGTATACCTACACGCCGATGTTGTGCCATTAGAGAACGCGGTGGGTAATCAACTAACTCTTTGGGCGCACGCGGCAAAGGCGGCGGGCTATACAGGTAGCGCGTTTGATAACGAAACGAATGTATTGAAACCGATCACCGAAGACGAGGCTTGCGAAGCCGGGTACTGCTTGACGTAGCCTGACCGCGCGCCCCGGCAACACGCGGGCGGGTGACGGCAGCCGGTGTGGGGTGTGGAAACGGTACGCGGGATGGATCGGTATTTGATGGGAGTTTGAGCGATGCAACTATTGAGCGCGTTCGTCGGAGCGCCGGAAACAAATCGGGTCTATAACTGCGATGCGCTCAGCTTACTACGCGCCTTGCCAGATAGCAGTGTTGATCTTGTATTCATTGACCCGCCGTATGGCAACAATAATGGCGTTGACGACTTAGCAGGGGCAAGGGCGCGGGATAAGGTCAAGGGCGGTAGGCAGCGCGGCGAAATAAGCGTGATAGCCAACGATAGTAGATTGGATTGGGAGGCACTTATTCCGTCCGTCCTGGTGGAAGTAAATCGCGTACTCAAACCGAGCGGCGGCTGCTGCTGCTGCTGCATGGGAGGCGGCGGGCCAGAACCACATTTTGCGCGGTTGGCGATGTGGTTAGATCAGTATCACGAATTCTTTCACGCCGTTGTGTGGGACAAATCCGCGCGGGGTTTTGGTATGGGTTGGCGTTATCGGCGCAATTATGAATTCATCATGGTTAGTCACAAGCGCGGCGGCAAGCTGGCATGGAATGAGAACCGGGGCGCGCAACCCAATGTAATCAACTTTCACCCAACGGATAACGCGCTGCATCCAACGCAGAAGCCGTTATCCCTGGTGGAATTCTTTATTGAGAACCACACCACGCCGGGGCAGTTGGTAGTCGATTGCTTTGCGGGAAGCGGTACGACTGGACTCGCCGCGCGCAATTTGAAGCGCAAGTACATCCTAAGCGATATTGACGCGGGATACGTGGCAGTGATGAATAAGCGGTTGTCACAGGATTACACGCCGTCATTCATGCCGATTTTAGAGGCCGTGTAAGTCGATAGGTATTTGAGGGTTCGGAAACTGGTACACATGCAAACTGAAAATTCAGACATAGTAAGAGGCATTTTATGAGAAGTTGTGATATAATAAATCAGGCGATTTTCCGCCTAAGAAAAGCAAACGACACTGATGGGTTCAGTGCCGCGCGCAGTAGCGATCTATCCATGCAAAGGAGCATAGACCGTATGTTTAGTATATTCGATTTAACCCCCAAACGTCAATACCTCAGCGTTAGAAAATCCTCAGACGGCGGTGTGAGATGACCGCCAATATTCCCGACTTCGCAAAAGAACGGGGTATCAGCTACCCCACATTGGAACTATTCAACCTACGCCAGAACGGGGCAGGGTGGCTATGGGATACGCGCACGTTATCCGGTGGCAAGGCTACGCGCTGGAAGTCGTTCTACAGCATCCGCGAGGCCGCACCGGAAACCGAGCGCGAAACCTGGAAGAAATATACATGGTATCCAGACCGCCCGAAAGACGCGCAATACTTCTTTCCCCCGAATTTAAGTCTGCAAGCGGTAGTCGATCAATACGACGGTGAGTTATGGCTTGTCGGTGGCGAAGTCGCTGCGATGAGTATGATAGACGCCGGGTTCAAAAACACAACTAGCTTTTTCGGGGATAGCAATATTCCTGATACGTTGGTTGCGGACTTGAAAAAGGCGGGCGTAGTGCGTCTGCGTATGATCCCAGACCGTGACGAAAGCGGGCAAGCCTGCGCGATGAACGTTCGTGATGCCCTCAAGGATAGCGGTATCCAATTCACGGCCTACCAATTGCCGTATGCTCTCGAAACAAAACACGGCAAAGACGTAAATGATTACTGGCTTGGTCTGAAAGGGGAGTCGGTTGTGTTCCTCGAACGAATAGACACCCTCCCAGAATGGACGCTGCCAGAACCGCAACCCAAACCAACCTATAACTACGACACATCGGGCTATGCTGACAGTGATTTGCCCGCGCCATTCATTACCGATATTGAGCGGGCGTTGGATGTGTACCCGGTATTCAATAGCGACGGTTGGTCTAAGCGGAATGTGCCGTGTCCATTCCATGACGACGTACACGCCTCTGCGACCTGGAATCATGATAAAGCGATCCTGCGCTGTCATGCCGGGTGTGGCAAGTCGTATCTGGCAAAGGAAGTCGGCGGGCATTATGGGCTAGACCTCAAGCAATATTTTAACCCTGTACCCCTCTACAGCAGCGAAAGCACCGCGCCCAAACTTGACCCGGTTGCGGCGGTTGATCCTGTACCCAACATCTCGATTGTTGAGAAGCAAGCCTACCGCCCGCCGCTGCCTGATTATGCTGAGTTATCGCCCGCCCAAAAGCAGGAAGCGAAAGCGGGGCGTAAGTGGCTGGATACCTATGTTAAATGGGCATGTGAGGCCGCGAGTGCAACGCCGGAAATCTTTCACGAGGCAACCGGTCTATGGTTGCTGGCAACCGCCGCAACGCGCCGTGTCAAGGTGCAGGTAGGCGGGGAAGACATATTCCCTAACCTGTACATCATGATTATCGCCAAAACCAGCTTGTACCGTAAATCGACAGGCATGAAAAAAGCGGCGGCGGTTCTGAACAAAACCAATCTCGATGTATTGAAGCTGCCAGCGGAGGCTACACCCGAAGCGTTATTCGATGAATTGGCGGGTATCAAACCAATCAATTTTGAGAAGCTACCACCGGACACACAAAAGCGTTGGTTGCTAGGGCGGGCGTTTGCGGGTCAACGTTCCATCATGAAAGACGAGGCCAGTTCAATCCTTGCCAACCTCAAAAAGGAATACATGGCGGGGTTGTCTGAAATCCTGCTGCAAGGCTATGACAGTGACGCCGGGGTGATCGACAAGCGCCTACAGACCAAAGGCGTTGTCAGTATCAAAGACTTGTCGATCTGTTTTCTAGGCGCGACGACTCCAACCATGTGGGCAAAGTACGTCGGGTTGGAAGAACACGAGAACGGGCTAACCCCACGCTTTGCACTCATCACGCCAGAAGGCCCGCCGGTCAATCGAGAAGCGCCGGACTATGTAGACATGCCCTATACGTTGGTTCAAGAGTTGCGCCATATGTTCCTTGAAATCCTTCCAGGGGATTACAAAACGATAGCGCCTATGGAGGAAGTGCAGTCACCGCCGGTTGTGTGTGCCAGCATGTCCCCCGGCGCATTTGACAGCCTCAAGAAATACCGCAATGCACTCGGTTTCGACATGATAGCAGCGGAAACCGTAGACGACAGCAAGAGCGCGGCCTACTCGCGTCTAGGGACAATGGCGTACAAAGTCGCGCTCCTATTTGCGATCATTGAAGCGAAAGCGCCCGCAATCCGCATTGAAGACCGCAATGCTTATGCCGCGATAATCGTCTGCGAACGGTGGCGCGAATCGCTACACCGACTTGATGTAGACATTGCCCGGTCACAGAATAACGGGGTGCATGAGAAGGTCTTAAAGTACATCCAATCATCTGGTGATATGGGTGTAACCCTTCGTGAGATTATGAAGGATTGTGCTTTGAAGACTAAAGCCTATGCTTTGGACATACTGTCCATAATTTCGGATGATGGCACTATCGCAAGGTTTGAACGGAAGCCCGAAGGCAAAGGCCGTCCGACTGTGATTTACAAGTACATAGGCTAATTGTGTCATTTAGTAATTGTGTCTTTTACCTCTCTTTGGTGGACATAATACCTTTACTAATAGGGATAAAGTGAATTGTGTCCTGATAGGGGGGGTGAAAGACAAAAATAAAATGAGACACAAATGACACAATTAAATCAAATAGGAGGATTGGACACTATGCATGAGATTAAATCAATCGAGACAGAATACAACGGCGTGCTATTCCGATCACGATTAGAAGCACGGTGGGCAGTGTTTTTTGATAATCTGCGTGTTGATTGGCGATATGAGTTTGAAGGGTATGAAACCTCAACAGGTTATTACCTCCCTGACTTCTATCTGCCAAACGTTTACATGCGGGATACGAGACAAAAAGGGGTTCTATTCGAGGTTAAGCCCGAAAGCTACGAAGGCACTGAACACGATCAACTTACTGAGGTTGGTCGGGCGTTGGGTGTGTCTGGTATGTTGGCAAAAGGTTTTCAATACAACGGGGCGCACGATTGGGACGGGCTGTATCAAGTGGCGTTGGGTTGGGACGATAACATGATGATTTACAAATGCAGTTGTGGCAAAGTCAAATTTGATTACCACGAAGCGAACTACATGGAGTGTCCTAATCCGCATTGCAAAGAAATCCTTGAACCTATGGCTTGCTGGCTTGCCTACAACGCAGCCAACACCTATCGGTTCTGGTAGGGGAGGGCTAAATGAAAGCACGATACACCGAACCGATCAGCATCAAGTCAGCCCGCGCCTTTATGCAAGCGTACTTCGGCAAACCGCGCATCCCGCACGGCTCACGCTGCCTGTGGGTGGCGGGCGTGCATGATGTAGTCGATATACCCGGCGCGTATTTAATCAGCGCGGCGGGCGGGTCATGCGGCGTGATCGTGTACGCGCCGGTTGTGGAGCAAGCAGAGGAGAAATCGGCGTGAATATTTACGACAAACTGTTTATCGGCCTCGTGGTTCTGTTGGCGGCATTGGGATTGTACATCTACACCCAGGACACGCCGGAAGGGTATGCGGTATTGCTAGGGGTATCGATAGGTGTATTGCTTTCGCTCGCGAGCATGTGGCTAGGGCAGGCATCCAGCGGACGGCGGAAAGGCGGCGCATCATGACCCGCGCGCGGATCGCGGCGGCGTTAGCGGGGGAGGAGGCGTGATGGATTGGGATGAATGGGAACTTATCGACAAGATCAGAATGCTACTGCAAATCATGTTGACTTCGAGTGATGCATACCTGCGATATAAGGCAAGCGTTGAGTTAGAAAAGCTACGGGTTAAGGAAATTGAAATCGAGCAGTCAAAAAAGGACGGCGCATCATGACACAACGGCAGCCGACAGCGGCGGACAAGGAACAGGCGGCGTACATCGCGCGGTTGGAACGCGAAGCGGCGGCGGGGCGGGTGTTGTTCGATAAGGTATCCGAAGTCAGCAATATGGGGCTTAATCGGTTCTATCGGACGCCGATGTATTTAGAGCAGCATATGACGCTTGAGGAGTGGGAAGCTTTGACCATAGACGCGGCGCTAGATGAGTATCGCAAAGCGTTAGCGACGTTGGACGGAGAGGGGTAGGGGGCAAAAGGGCTAGCGCCAACTAGCCCCATGCGAAACCAGATCGTTGCACATGACACTCGATAGGATATTACACTACTTCAGGAGTGTCAAATTTGAACGTCATACAACTCGGTTTCGATCCTCAAGATAATCGCCTATGGTGGTGCGACCAACATCGCTGGAATACTCGCACCGAAGACGGCGAAGAAGAACCGGATACCGTCAAGCGCCCAACGGAGATACGCGCGTTCCGAAACATCTTTCGCCAGTCGCGCCTCATGGCTAAGAAGGGCGTGATGATTAATCTTACACAGATGCACCGGGAAGCGTTGCGACTTGAACACGCGGCAATGTCGCGCCCGCCATACCCGGATAACGTCTATGGTTACATCGCATCGCGGATGCAGGGTATCCCGCCAACACAAGTCAAATTCCTATTGGACGAATGCAGCTTCGTTGTGTTATTGCGGGAACTGTTGGGAATGCCTGCACTGGTCATGGATTGGGAAGTCCCCGACACCGTCAAGCGCGCGGCGTAATGCAGGTTGTAATAGAGTTTAGTGATATAATAAGTAATAGAGCGCTATGCATATTGCAGGCGCTTTTTGCATTCATGCTGATTGTGCGCGAATCCAAAAAACGCAATACACACAAGCCAGCGAATGCAAATACATTCCCCTGCCGTCAGCGCCCTCAACGTCAACCCGAAGCGGCGCATTGATCGACAGGGGATACGCGGGTGTTGGACATGGCGTCCGTTTTTCACGCCAGCCCGTTCGAGTCGGGCTTCCCGCACAATTCACACACAACGCCTGCACATTGCGGGCGTTTTTATTTACGAGGTTGCCTGATGAAACGTCTGCTGCTGTTGATCGTTGGGTTACTGCTGACCGTCCATTTTAGCGCCGCGCAAATGGTTATTCGTATCGGCGTGTTAGGTGACAGCAACTCAGATGAATACCGCGCTGACGACAACCGAGCAGGAGGCACGCCCTACGCCGCAACCACGCTCAATTGGTTGGAACTGGCGCAGCGTTACCGGGGCGTTGACGTAGGGACATGGGGTAGTCGCTCCGAACCGCGCCGCGCCGGATATGCCTACAATTGGGCGCGCAGTGCAGCGACGGCGGGTTCAATGGTGAGTAGCGGTCAACATACCGGACTGGCAAATCAAATCAGCGCGGGGCAGGTGGACTACGCCGTCATCTTCGTCGGCATAAACGACTTCCATATCTGGAACGGCACGTATGCGGCGGTGTATAACTGCCCAACCCCGTGCGCCGCTACCCAAACTAAGATCGACGCGATTGTTGCCAACCTGACAACGGCAGTGGATACGTTACTTGCCGCCAACCCCGACGGCGTTTTACTCGTTAACTATTTCGATCCTGACTTTGTAGCCGAGTTTCCCGATGCCAGTAAACGAGCGCGGGTCACGGCGGCCATTGAGGAAATCAATACCCGCCTCGATACATTGGCTGCATCGCGCGGAATTGTGTTGGCGGACATCGCCGCGCACACTGCCGACGTTATGACCTTGATTGACGCCAGCGGTAATCTCATTATCGGCGGCGAATCCATCAGTGTCATGGTGCAAGGGAACGAACCCCACCATTTGCGGCTAGGGGATAGCGTTGGACATCCCGGTACTGTCGGCAATGGGTTACTCGCGAATTACCTCATGGGCGAATTGGCAGACGGTTATGATCTGCCGTTCACGCCATTCAGCGATGTTGAGATATTGGCGAATGCCGGTATCCTGCCCGCGCAACCAACCGCCACGCCGACGGTTACGCCTGTTCCAACCCTCACCCCAACACCTACCGCCACGCCGCAAAGCAGCGCCTTTACCCTGCAAATCAGCGGCGGCGGAAACGATGTCAACGAGGTCAATAATGCGTTGACTGCCAACGGTAATCCCATGTGGATTGGCAACGGCGGTACGACGGCGACCAGCTTCACAGGCTTACGGTTTACGGGCGTGACTATCCCACAGGGCGCAACCATCACGGCGGCGCATATTGAAGTGCGTTCGGCGCAATCGCAGTGGATTAACCTATCCTTGCAATTCAGAGGCGAAGCTACCAATAACAGCGCCGCATTTAGCGCAGGCAACCGACCCTCGCAGCGCCCATTGACCGCCGCGCAGATTATCCACACCAGCAATACCAATTGGTCAAGTGGGCAGTGGGTTGCGTTGAATGACATTAAGACGGTTATTCAGGAAATTGTTAACCGCCCCGGTTGGGTATCCGGTAACGCTTTGAGCCTGATTGTGAAAGGCACGGGCGGGAACTGGTCGCGTAAATTCCTGACCAGTTACGAGGGCAATGCCGCGCAATCCATTCGCTTAGTGGTGACAGTATCGTCATGAGGCGTTGGTGGCGATGGATTAAAGTGCGCTGTCAATTGCGCCGCATGAAACGGGCGCTGCAAGAAATCCACGCCACGCGCGATACTGAGGAATAAGTATGGCTTTTCCCTCAACCACCGTTATTGATGATTTTAACCGCGCGGATGGCGCGATTGGCGCAAACTACACCATCCCGACTTTCGCGGGTGGCATGAATGTCGCCAGCAATGCGGCGGTAGCAGCAGCAGCCAACGGCCTCGCGATCCGCAATACCGCGACTTACCAGGACTGCGAAGTCTACGCGACCCTGACGACCAAAATGAATGACGCCGCAACCGGCGCGCTATTCTGGCGTACCGTACAGGTTGCCAGTGCCATTACACTCGACGGGTATTCCTTGCAACTCACAGCCGTCGCGGGTGGGTCAAACGATACACTTCAGGTGCAATCGCTCACCAATGGCGCGCCAACGAGTATTGGCGCGGCCTTCACGCAGGAACTTGCCAATGGTGACGTGATCGGCGCGCGCATGATCGGCTCGACGATTTACGTGTTTGTGAACGGCACATTACTCGGCACGCGGACAGACACCACCTACAGCGCCGCCGGAAACATTGGTTTAGGTTTCTCAGGCACGACCGGGATATGGGATAACTTTGGCGGCGGGACGGCTGACATCACATCGGACATCACACCTGCCGGGACGATCACACCCGCAGGCGCAACGGTCAAATTACCCACCAAAGTGTTTGCAGGCGCGTTGACTCCCGTTGGCGCGCTGTTACGACTGCCGACTAAAGTGTTGGCCGGTTCGATTACCCCGACCAGTGTCAACATTAAATCGGCGTTGAAATTGTTGGTTGGGAGCATCACGCCGACGGGCGCGCTCAGTGCCTTTCGTACCGTGTTTCTGTCGGTAGCGGGTTCAATTACACCCGCCGGGGCGCTCATCCGGCAACCGTTGAAAGTATTGGCGGGCGCTATAGCTCCCGTCGGCGCGTTGATCCGCCAACCGCTCAAAGTGTTGAGTGGGTCAATTGAGCCGGATAGTGAACTGACAACCTTACGCTCGATCCTGATTACGTTGGCGGGGTCACTGACGCCTGCCGCTACCCTCGTCAAACAACCGCTCAAGGTGTTGAGTGGGAGTCTTACGCCCACTGCTGTTGTGATTAAAACTGCATTGAAGCTTGTGAGCGGGGGGATCACCCCGGCAGGTGCGCTCACGACGTTACGATCCGTTTTGATTGAATTGATCGGATCAATAACCCCAAGCGGCGCATTCTTGCGACTGCCCACGAAGGTATTTAGTGGGGCAGTGGGGTTAGCCGGGGCGCTGGTCAACTTACCGCAAAAGCTATTCAGTGGCGCGGTGACACCAACCGGGGCATTGTCAACGTTTCGCACTCTATTGCTAACGCTGTCAGGGTCGATTACCCCAACGGGCGCATTCTTAAAGTCACCCCAAAAAGTTTTAGAAGGTGTCTTGCAGCCCGTCGGGGCATTGCTCAAAAATCCGCGTAAAGTGTTCAGTGGATTGATTGCCGCTATCGGCGAACTCATTCGCAGCGGTGGTACATCGACAGAATTTGAACTTGGCGACAAGGGCATTATTGCGGAGGCCGTTAACCGTTCGGTGGCCGCTTCCCCTGTAGAACGTACCATCCTGGCAGTGTCGCGTATCCAAACCATTACCGCCGAAACCCGCAACCGCATGGTTGTATCTGCCCCGCGAAATCAAACAATTATTGCCTGACGACAGGAGTCGAAAATGAGTATCGGAGTCATTGCCCCTAGCGGCGATTTGAAGCTGCGTAAAACCAAAACCGTCCGCCGCGCGCCGATTGCATGGCGCATCCGCAACACTATGCGCCCTGGTTACATTAAGGGATGGATTGCCAAGCACTTTGTTGTCCCCGTCGCCAATTGGTGGGGGATCATGTGCGCGATTGCTGAGCTGGAACTGATTAAGACTCTGCCAACGGGTGAACAAATCCATTACGGCGTCGTCGGCTATCGCGTTGTGACCGATGCGGGTGTCGCCTACATCGTAGACGATTTCGACAATGCTGCCGGTAGTGCCGACGTGTCCCTGTTTAACTTTCACGGCGTAGGGACAGGTACGAACGCCGAGGCCGTTGGCGATACCGCCCTGCAAACTGAAAGCACGACCATTCTAACCGTCAACAGTGTGCGCGCAACCGGTACACGTTCGCAACCGGCGGCGAATCAGTTCCGTTCGAGCGGCGCGGTCTCATTCGATGGCAGCGGCGCGATTACGGAACACGGTTTATTTACCGATGCCGATGTGAGCGAGGGGACGTTGTTGGATCGCACCGTGTTCTCAGCGGTCAATATGGTGTCGGGCGAGACGCTTACTTGCCAATATACCATTACCTTCACCGCTGGTAGTTAACCATGACGGTTAACCGATCTATCCCGATGTTCATCGGCGAAAGCGATTACATCTATTTCAATTTCGCGCAGCGCCTCGCTAGCGGTCAAACGGTTGTCAGCGCCACCTACACCTGCGAAAGTCCGGTTACAGAAGACGGCGGAACAGCGACGGTGAGTGCAGCGGGGACGATTGCGCAGGCGCGCTTTACGCTACCCGGTACAGCCTCGGACGGCGTGCAGTACACGGTTAAGTGTACGGCGACCTGTGCCACGCCGACGGAAACGAAGATCGAGTACGCGGTGATTTTGGCGCAGCTTGTGCCGACGTAGGGTAGGCTATGACACGTTACACGGATGAATTCAGGGCTAATTCAGTTATTATGTTAGAGGCGTCGGGCTATCCAGAACGCCCCGGCGCATTGGTTGAAACGGCTAAGTATCTCAAAATCCCCCATGCTACGTTATCCCGTTGGGCAAATGGCAAGCGCAACCCTCCACCGCCCGAAATGGTACAGATTAAAAAGCAGGACTTAATAAAGCTGCTATTAGGGGAAGTTGGCGCGGCATTAGTTGAAATGGGCAGCGCGCGACCATCAGCCGATTACAAAGAACTCGCTACCGCAATCGGCATTATGATCGACAAAATGCAATTGTTGGATGGAGAGCCAACGGCAAGGACGGAAGTGGTTCATGAACTCAGTAACGAAGATCGAGCTAGACGAGTTGATGAATTACTTAACGCCGCAAGAACGCGCCGAGATGGACAATCTCCTGATGGTGAGTTCATCCAATGAGGCGATTGCCTGGATAGAGTCGGAATTCTACATCCCCGAAACCAACGCACCTATTCAACTTGAACCTTACCAAAAGGACGTTATACGGGAAGCCCTGCGCCGCGATGAAAGCGGTGCTTTTATTTATAGCCTGGTGCTATATTCGGACATCAAGAAATCAGCCAAGTCCACCATTGCGGCGGCGGTGTGCCTCTACCTCGCATGGCATCACGCATGGGAAAGTGTACGCATTGTCGCGAATGACTTGAAGCAAGCCGATAGCCGCACATTCTTTTACATTGAGCGGGCGATACGCCTTAATCCGGTACTTAATCGGCAGTGCAAAATTAAGCAGTATCACATCACGCTCCCCAACCATACCACGATTACCGCAATCCCGGTTGATCCGAAAGGCGAAGCGGGTGGCGGCGACCTGATAACGTGCTTTACGGAATTGTGGGCAGCTAAGAATGAAGCCGCCAAGCGGTTATGGTCAGAGACTACCCTTTCGCCGTTGAAGTTTGGTCATTCGCTGCGATGGGCGGAAAGCTACGCCGGGTTTGATGGTGAATCGCCCATCCTGGAACAGCTACACGAAACCGGCGTCAAGCATGGCGAGTTAATCCCGGTACAGACCGAGGGGTTAGAACTCTACCGCAATGATGCGGCGCGCATGTTAAGCCTCTGGAACACGCAACCGCGTTGTCCCTGGCAGACGCCCGAATACTACGCACAGGAATCCGCGATCCTTACCGAGAGCGAATTTAACCGGATGCACCGTAATCAATGGGCATCGAGTGAAGACATCTTCGTACCGTTGGATTGGTGGAATGCCTGTCAGCTACCCATGCCAGAACCCGAAGACCGCGACCAATGGGTGATCGGTATCGACGCCGGCATATCCTCGGATAGCTTTGGCATTGTCGGTGTGGTGCGTAAGGGTGACATGCTTTACAAATGTTACGCCCGCGAATGGAAACCGCCCAAAGGTGGCGTAATCGACTTTCGCGAACCAGAGGCAGAATTGCGCCGTTTGGCGAAAGAACATCGGGTCGTGTGTTTCTGCTATGACCCATACCAGCTTCACGACTTTTGCACCCGACTCCGTAATGACGGGGTAGGGTGGTTCAAGGAATTCCCACAAGGGCAAGACCGCCTGAAGTCCGACAAGCAGTTATACGACACCATCCGAGAGCGGCGCATTTTGCACGATGGTGACGCGGTATTGACTGCGCATATCGCCAACGCCAACGCGAAAACGGAGGGTGATAAATTGCGGATTATCAAGCGCCAGGATCATTTAAAAATCGACCTCGCTGTTGCCTTGAGCATGGCCTCATACACGGCGCGATACCTGATGATAGGCTAATTCATGTTTGACTCGCAAACCCGCAACGCCACAAGACACTCGGTTCAAACGGCGGATGTCAATACAACTAAGCCTGCGATGGCGACGGATGGGAATTCGTGGGATGTGTGGGGTGTTATCCCACACCCGCAAATCATCTCCGCATGGGGACAGCGCCGCCGGGATCGCGAGTTGGCGATGATCCGTTACCTCATCGGCAACGGGCTATTCCAGGGCGCGGCCAATGGGCTGATTATGCGCTGGCAATCCACGCCGACGGAGATTAAAGGCGGGCGTAACCTGGCGCGGTTCTATCAGGAGATGCTAGCCCGCAATTGGGAAACCTGGATTGCGCGTATCGGGTGGGACTTCCTGACGCAGGACTTCGGCGCGGTGACGGAAATCATCGGCGCGGGCAATCCGACCAAACCGATTACGGGGCGCGTGTTGGGTATTGAGGCAATGGATAGCCTGTCTTGCTACGCCACCAAAAACAGCGAGTATCCGGTGGTGTACTGGAATGAGGAAGACGGTTCGATGCACCACATGCACGATGGGCGCGTGCATCGGTTCGTAGACATGACATCCCCCAAGCGCACGGCCTACGGGAATGGCTTGTGCGCCTTATCGCGCTATCTCGCAGAGGCCGATGTCGATATTAAACTCGCACAGCACGATACCGAGATGCTATCCGACTTGCCGCCTGCGGGTATCCTGGCCGTGTCGGGTATGACCGAGCAGCAGTGGTCAGACGCCTCGACTATCTACGAAAGCAACCGCCGCGCCGATGGGCAAACGGTCTTCCGTCAAACGATGGTCGTCCATGCGATTGACCCGACCAACCCCCTCAAGATTGAGAGTATCCCCTTTAGCACCCTGCCGGATAACTTCGATACTGAGAAGTTTGTCAACATGCACGTCAATAAGTTGGCGCTGGCGTTGGGTGTCGATCCTCAGGACATATGGCCGCTGAGTGGGCAAGCCCTCGGTACGGGTACGCAGTCGCAGGTATTGAGTGCCAAAGCGCGCGGCAAGATGTTCGGGCGCTTCCTGCAAATGGTGACACGATTTATCAATTATAAAGTGTTACCCCCCGGACTCGAATTCCAATTCAAATTTAAAGACAGCGAGGAAGACGGCGAAACCGCAGCCACCGCTAAGGTATGGGTGGACATTGCCAATTCCGCCAGCTTCCTATCCGACGAAGAAAAGCGCAACCTACTCGCTGCACAAGTGGAGGCGATACGCGATGTCATTACGGATGATGACGGGGAGGTTATTGCGCTCCCTGATGACGACCCTAAAACCGATGAGCAGGAAATTATCGCGCCGGACGATAACCCACTGGCTGCGGTATCTGACCAACCCGACGTACCGGTTAACGTACAGGATACGGATAATCCGGCAGGACGCGGCGATGTCAATGGCGGAACTAACGGCACTGTTCCCGACCAACGAAAGTCTATGGGAGGGGCGGGCGGATCACTACTGGACAGAGGACATGATACTCATGTCGCGCGAAAAGACTACGCCGCCACAAAAGACGCCTTCACTGGCGAAGTCGCCGCGCACATCGCAGACGCCGCCGACGGCACAATTAGCAAAGCCGCATTCGCCATCCGAATGCGCGCCTCCATCGCCAAGTACGGAAAGAATGCCTACCTGGATGGACTAGCCGAAGGCGGGGTTGATGAGACTACCCTAACCGGTGATGATAGCGACGCCTACGCGCGTATCCTAGCCGAGCAATCCGGCTATGTGAGCGATGCGCGTAGCACGATTACCGACTTCTCAGGCGATGCGGATAGCCGCGCGCAATTGTGGCAAAAGTCACTTGACCCGTTCTACAACGGCGGCATTGAGAGCGCGGACAAGAACGGCATGTATACGTTCGAGGGCGAAGACGGCGACGAAAGCTGCAAGGATTGTATGGAACTCAAGGGGACATCGCATCGCATGTCCTGGTACATCGAACATGAGAAGCGCCCGGTACAGGATGGACACAATTTTGAATGCGGTGGGTGGCGATGCCTTCACGTTTTAACAAAAAGGGTTAAATGATGATCGAAACAACTGAACAGGAAACCACCGAGGCCGCCAACGAAGACGGCCTTTTTGATCGCATCTGGCAGCGCGTCAAGGACACGATTAACCCGCCTACTGAGGATGCACCATTCAGCGTGTACAAATCACTTAGCGGTGAGTTGCGTTGGTTGGCGACCTTTACGAATAACTTTATGGATCGTGACAAGGAAATCATATCAGAGAAGGCGATTGATGGGTACTTAGCACGCCTGGATATGGGACTTGTGCCGATGCCTGAATTATGGGAAGCACATATCCCCGAAACGAAACTAGGGCAGGCGGATATGGTGTTTGCTGTCGGCAACTTCTTACACGCCGACGGACACTTTGACAACACGCCCGAAAACGAACGCGCGATCCAATACTACCGCAAGAACGCGCCCAAAATCCCCTTATCACATGGTTTCACTTTTCCGAATCGCGCCCTCAAGAATGGCGTTTACGAGGAAATGAATACATTTGAAGTGACTCTTTTGCCACCGCCTTTGGTGGCGTCCAATCCGTTCACTGACTTGGAGGTTAACGACAGTATGAAACAGATTACGCCAGAACAGAAGACGGCGCTATCTCAGTCTCGTGGCAGTGAGTATGTCGAGAAACTGATTGCAGAGCGCGAAACCAAAAGCAAAGAACTTGTCGAGGCAGGTGTTGCCTACAAGGATTTTGCCGATGTTGCCGGGGCGGAAGTTGCCGCCGAAACCGAAACACCTGCGGAAGAGCAGAAACCCAACCCGATTGCGCAGATGCTTATCGACATCCTGGAAAGTCAGAATGAATTGATGTCGCTGGTAACTGACAACGGCAAGGCGTTCGCCGCCTATCGTGCGCAGATGGACGCGAAGGTCAAGGAATTGACGGATGCGAATGTTGCGCAGAAATCCGCAACCGAAAAGCTGCAAGCGGAGTTGAAACTCACCCCCCGCGCCGCGTCCACTGCCGCCGAAACCAAGTTATCAGACAAAGAGGCCGCCGCCCTCAAAGCGGATGCCGAAAAATCCGAAGCCGATCCATTTTGGAACGTTGGAGTATAAAAAGGTATCAACATGGAATTAACACTTGAACAATTGAAAGAAGCCTCCAAGTTCATTGCAGAACTCGGCTTCGGTCAGAAACATGACCCCTCGTCAACGGTGTCAACGTGGGTTGCGCCGCATGGACAGGGCGGTCTATTCAGCCCCGGCGCAGTACGCCCGGATATGTACTCGACTGTACCGCGCCCGACCAATGGACTGATTGGCGCGATTCCCCTGGTGCAGTCGCTCAAGGATAACGAGATTTATGAAATCCTGACCGGTGTGACCCAGACATCAGGCAACGCGGCGGCGGATAGCTGCTCGGAAGGCCCGACGCCCGGACGCCTGAAGGTTTGCCGCCAGACGTTTGTCTGGGGCGAAATGAAGGTCGATACTGAAGTACATCGCCTCGCCAACTTTGGTCGTCGGTTGGACTATCAGGACAATGATCGTAACGTCTTGAACTTCATGCCGCCCGATAGCCCCTACATCCCGCAAGTTCCCACAATGGACTTGAACACCCGCTTGGGCAAACAGTTTGCCGAGTTGGGTCTGGGTGTCGAGGCGTCTATGGAATTGGTAGACTTCGTGGGCAGCGCGGGTAGCACGAGCAACGCCGCCTATCTCAATCTGTATATCAGCCAATACGCGGGTCTGGAATCGCTGGTCAAGACCGGCCACACCGACAGCGTAACCGGTATCGCTTGCGCCGCCGCCGATAGCATCATCGTGACCCACAACGCGCCGATTGCAAGCGCGGGGACGAATGGCGGGACGTTCATTCAGAATATGGTTGACCTGTACTATGGCGCAAAAGAACGCGCCCGCATCATCGGCATGGCCGACACCCAATGGGTATTCGCGATGCATCCGAAAGCATGGCGTGCCGTTGCTGAAATCTGGGCTTGCCAGTATAACACGGATCGCTGCGCCGGATCAGCTACCGCCCCGAACAACCAGGATGCCACCGAAGTCACCCGCTTCCGTGATGATATGTATCGCGGTTCGTACCTGCTGGTCGACGGCGAAGCTGTCCCGGTGCTGCTGTCTACGGGTATCCCAGCGACGGGTGTGAGCAACAACGTATACAACACCGACATCTACCTGCTGCCGATGGGCTGGCGTGGGCGTCCGCTGTTGTTCCGTCAGTATTTCCCGTTGGCGAACTCGGAAGCGCAAACCTTCCTCGGTATGGAGAACGATGCGCGCGTCATCAATAACGGGCTGTATGCCGTCGGCAAACGTTCAACGAATGGTCTCTGCACCAAGTTCGAGTTCTACAGCAAGCATCGTTTGATCCTCGACGCGCCGTTCCTCGCTGGCCGTGTGAACGACGTGCAAGTAACCTTCCGTGCGCAGTCGCGTGACGTCCGCGTTGGTGAATCGCTGTACGCCGATGGTGGTACGAGCAGCCGCTTCTAATTGGAACGGTTGGCTTTACATCCGTGTTACGATAGTATATAATGTAGGGTAGGATAGACTGATCCTCGAAAAGCGGCACACCACCGCCTTCCTGCCCTCCATATGGTGATTAGCGCAAAGGTGAATGCGTGAACCTCGTTTCAATCATCATACCCATAGCCCCCTATCACACGTCAATCGTTGACCAGGCGATTGCAGCCGCCCGGTCACAAAGTTTGACGTGTGATGTACTCGCGATGGCGGATACGTTCAGTCATGGGGCAGGGGCTACACGCAATGAGGGTGTCGCTCTTTCCGATACCCCATTCGTGTATTTCTTAGATAGTGACGACACGATACGCCCCGATACCATAGAGCTACTTTTGCAGCATTACGTACAGGGCGCGTATGTCTACAGCGACGACTACCAGGGCGACAGCCTACACCAGACGCCCGATTGCGGCGCGTACCTCAACGGCACATGGCACACGGTTAACGCGCTCATCCCCACCGCCGCGTTTAAAGCCGTCGGCGGGTTTGACGAAACGTTACCCGCGTTGGAAGACCTCGACTTATTCCTACGCTTGCAGGCGCACGGCATTTGCGGCGTGCGCTGCCCGCATCCGTTGGTACGCTATACGGCGGGCGGTCAACGCTCGAAGCTATTCCATGCAAGACCGGACTATCTCAGTATTAAGCAAGCCATCTATCAGCGATGGTCAGGAGCGGCAATTATGGGCTGTGGATGCGGCGCGGCGGTCAGTGGGCAAATCCCGGAGAACAAACTCGATACCGACATATTGGTAACGGCGCTGTACTCGAAACGTCAGACCGTTGGGCCTGTCACTGGACGCCTGTACAATGCGCCGCGCGGGGCGGAAAGTTACCAGCTATGGGTTGACCCGCGCGACCAGGAAGCCAAGCCGGATATGTGGCAGCCCGTCAAGGTGATCGACCACAACATTACGCCGTCGGTGGATGATGTCATGGCGATGTATCAGGAAGCGGTGCAATCGTGAGCCTATCCTTTGACATTGTTTCATTTGAGCGCGAACACCTTGCGCAGTTGCTCAAGAACAGCGTGGATAGTTTGCGAATGGCGCGGCAAATGAACGCCGATATGACCGAACGGGATAACGAGCTATTCAATGCCGCGATTGTGGCGGTGAACCAGTTGACGCAACACTTGACCGAAACGAAAGAGTTGCCGCATTACGTGGATACATGGGGACAACCGCGCCGATGGGAGCATTCCAGTAAATGATCGACCTCCTAATTGTCACATTAGCGACGTGGTATGTGGCGTATGCGGTCACGAGTACACACGGCCCATTTAACGTGTTTGAGCGCATCCGTAAGGTGACGACGTTGGGCGGTTTGCTAACCTGCCCGGTCTGCCTCGCGTTCTGGGCGGCGCTGCTGCTGTTGATCCTGCCAATGGGCATTGTCACGCAGGCGCTAGCGGTTGCGGGCGGGGCGATGTTAGTACACGGTTGGTCAGGGTGGAGATACAACGTTGGATAACGAAAACGTGATCGCATACTTTGTAATGGTCGATGGGTTTTGGGAGTTCTGGACAGATGACGCTCAGGAAGCCGAAACTCATCGCGCGGAACAAAGTCAAAAGTATCCGCATTGTGAGTGGACGATTCGAGAGTATCCCATGACCCGCCGTGAGTTTAACCAGATTGCGATGGCATGACTGACGTAACCTTCGTTCGCACGCGCACCTACTATCAACCGTATGATGATTTGTTTCATCTCGCGGCGCTGTCCGGCTATCCCGTCATTTACCTGGACGAAATGGACGTAAACGACCCGACGAAGGTATATCTCTACAGCCCCAACAATGGCGAAACGATGAACGGTTGGCCTCATGCGCGGGCGCGGATTATCTTCGTACAGTTGGAATGGCACACCGACCATGCGCCGGTAGAGTTACCCCCCGGTGTATCGGAATGTTGGAACGGCGATGCGTGGCACGCGCGACTGATTAACGCGCGGCATGTTCCCATTGGCGGTCACGTTGGCCTCAACCTTGACCCGAACGATTGTCCCGCGAAAGAATACGATGTCGCGTTTATGGCCTATACCGACATCCACCGCCGTAAACGGATTTTAGACCAACTGATCGAGCGCGGCCTCAAGATAGCCCCTAACGGGTGGGGTGACGAAAGACATGCGGCGCTAGTCCGCTCTCGTGTCATCGTACACGTGCATCAGTGGGAAAACATCCCCACGATTGCGCCGCTCCGTTGGTGCATTGCGGCGGCGTATGGCTTGCCGATTATCAGTGAGAGCGTGAATGATCGACGCCCGTTTGCGGCGGGCGATTTCATGACATGCGACTATATGAGTCTGGTTGATTTCGTGACTGAACAGTTACAACGCGAGAACGATGGTCGCCTGGAAAGCTACGGGTATAATCTGCGTAATATGTTATGCCGGGTGTTAACGTTTCGCGAGAGTGTGGAGCGTGCGCTATGAATGAACAGAGATACTTTGAACAATTCGCAGGTGATCCGCGATTGGTTAAGGCTTATTATTTATTCGCTGATGGTTCGGCTGGATTCTCTACGGCTAGTAAAGATAATTGCATTCGGACGATGGAGATAATGAAAAGCCGTCACCCAATACTTACTTTCGAGATTGCTGAGTTTGATGTTCCTGAAGATCAATTTAATGAGATGGGGGTATTAGGCGGTGATTAGCACCTACACCCTCAAGACCATCCCGTTTCGCATCATGCGCCCAACGCTGGCAACCCTGATGGGCGCGGCGCTGCTGGTCTTCGGGCAGGTGGAAGTAGACGACAAGTTAGCAACTAAACTATTTTTGTTACGCGATGCCACGAATAAATTAGAGAACCCGACACGCCATCAAATACAGACGCACCTTGCCGCGTGGTATGGGGTATCGCTGGAACTGGCAGACGCGACGGAAGCGGGTAATCCACAGTTGGCGGGGCTGCTGCGCAACGTGTGCAAGGAAGCCGACTGGATTGCGCCCGCGTGGGAATACATGCAGGAACGGATGGTTGAATGGCAAAAGTCGTAGGTTACTGCGCTCTCCATTACGGATTGCCATTTTTGGAATGGTCAATCCGTTCGGTGATTGATTACGTCGATCAGTTCTATGTCCTCTACAGTCCGCATGGGTCGCATAATGGCAACCCTGGCACATTGCCGCCGATTGACAGCGAGGCCGATTTGCAGGCAGCGGCGCGGCGTGGTGCAGGGGGTAAACTGACATGGATACGCGGCGAATGGAATTTAGAGGGGCAGCAGCGCGATAGTATCCACCAGTATGCGCCGGATGCTGATGTGATTTTAGTTGTGGATAGTGATGAGGTTTGGCCTTACGAGTTGGGTTGGGCAGTCGTACAAAAGCAAAGTGTCGCGAAGGGTATTCGGCAATTACGTTTACCGATGATCCATTATTGGCGCTCATTCTATCGCTGTGTATTACATGACCCGGCTTATCCGGTGCGAGTTATCTACCCTAAAAACCAAGATGGAATTGATACTTATATCTTAGGTAATCAATACAAGACGCTTTCCATTAACCACTTTGGTTATGCACTGCCACCCGCCTACATCGCTTACAAATGGGGCGGTATACACGGGCATCAGAACGAGTTGCGCAAGGATGTAGACTGGTTCGCTGATAAGTACATGGCGAACGCGCAAACGGACTGCCATCCCGTCGGTTCTGACCACTGGCAACCCGAAAGAGTATCGCCTTTAGATTACATGCCATCATGGATGGAAAATCACCCGTTCTATCATATGTCAGTTATCGAGTAATGTGGTATAATAGAGTATTGAATGCAAACGAGCGCAAGATGTTGATAGCATCTGCGCCCGCTCTAACCAACACAAGGAGAATTCTTGCGATGGCTACCCCTAGTATACCTCATAAGTGTTGTTCAAGATGCGGATTGTTATTTCCGTTGACATCTGAATACTTCCATAAACGAACAAAATCCCAGGACGGATTTCGTCCTGACTGCAAAGAATGTCGCAAGGTTGAAAGTAGAGAATACTACTTGAAAAACCCTGAGCGGATTTATGCACATGTAGCAAAGTGGCGAAAACAAAATCCTGATAAATGCAAGCAATATGATAAGAATTGGAAGGTTAATCACCGACCAGTTTACTTAGCAGGACGTAAGCGCCGTTACAACGAGCAGGCTGAAGATCGACGCACTGAAGCGAAAGAGTGGCGTAGAAATAACCCTGTTATGGTGCGAATTCAATGGAAAACCCGGCAAGCTAGAAAGCGCGCCGCTGAAGGTATCCATACTCCGAGCGATGTTCGTCAAATACTTGAGGATCAACATGGATTATGCGCTTATTGTGGTGTGCGTATATTCCTTGACATTAAACACGATGCACACGTTGACCACATAATCGCCCTAACGCGGGGCGGTTCAAATTGGCCGGATAATTTAGCCGTAACATGCGCTGAATGTAATCTCAGCAAGCGCAATAAATCCTTATCCGAATGGCAAGCTATCCGAGGATGGTAAAATGACTGCACTGATCGACGTACTATTCCAGATTGAGAAGCAACTCGGCCTCGAACTTGATAGCCTGTTCCCGTTGGCAAGACAAGACTTTGTGGGTGGCTATCACCCTGATCCAGACAAGCGGCAATGGGGATCGGGCGCAATCTGGGAAGTCGAGGGGCAGACGCTCTATGCCCTCATTCGGGCGCTGAAACCGCAAACGATTGTCGAGATTGGCAGCGGTACGGGATGCAGTACGACCCACATGGCTAAAGCTCTCATGGACAGCTTTTCGTCAGGGCATATCACGACTATTGATAGGGGCAATACGCCGCAGATACCCGGCATTTTATCCTCATTTGTCACCATCACCAACGGCGATGCATTGAACTACCTCGCTTTGCAACCGGACAATTCAATCGACTTCATTCTTGAGGACGCCGATCACAGCGAGGCGCTCTGCCATGCTATCGGCGAACTCGCGAAAACGAAGTTGAAACCCGGCGGCGTACTGCTGGTACACGACATCGCACACTTCGGAGTTGGCGCGGATGTGCGGCGCGGCTATGACCTCGCGGGAATGGAAGTGCGGCGCTATCTGATCGAACCGAGTGACTGCGGGTGGGGCGTATGGCAGCGCCCGAAAGCGGACGCGCGTCCGGTTATTGACTACACCGTCTTGCAAGGGCAGGAAGAGCCGAACGCGATCAATGCTGCTATATTGCAAACCATAGAGAATTATAAATCCGAGGTTAAGCAAGCAATATCCACGCCTGCGCCAAGCGCCAAGCGCAAACCGAAGGCGGCGAAATGACCTACGACGAACTCTACGCCCTTATCGCTCAGCGCGGCGTCCATCCCGAATTCGGCGCGGCGGGGGAGGGGTGGGGTATCGAGCAGAACCCGCACGAACTCGCGACCTTCCTGGTGCGGATGCAGGAACTCGGTGTAGAATCGGTACTCGAAATCGGCACGGGCTACAAGGGCGGGCTGTCGCGGTTCTTAGCGCAAGACATGGGGTGGTCAGTTACCAGTATCGACATTAAGGATTATGGACATCTATTTGAGGGTGTGCATTACATCCACCTCAATAACATAACCGATGAATTCAAATTGGATAAACACGATTTAGTATTCATTGACGGCAATCATGCCTACGAAACGGCGAAAGCGGATTATGAATTGTGGGGGGAGTTTGCCGCGAAAGTCATCGCCTTTCATGACATCGCCGGGTTGCGCGATTGTGAAGGTGTGAAGCAATTTTGGGAAGCAATTTCTAACCCCGTTGAGGTCGGTATTCACAAAATGCCGGGTATGCCGTTGTATAGGTCAACTTACTTTGGATCAAATCCCGCTGGCATCGGATGGATTGAACTATGACACGACCCGCCATATCCATCATCATCCCGCACCTACGCGAACCGCAAAACGATAAGGCGCTGCACATCGCGCTCTCGTGCATCCTGGATAACACCGACCTCGACTACGAACTGATGGTCGAAGCCGTCGCCACCCGCCGCGATATATACCCCGTGCTGAATAACATGGCGCAACGGGCGCGGGCGGACTGGATTATTTTCAGTAACAGCGACGTATTCTTTGCGCCCGGTTGGGCGAGTGCGCTGTATGCAGGGCGCGACGAAAGCGCCATCACGACAGGCATCATTGCCGAGTGCGGCGCGATCTCGGTGGCGGCGGATAACTACGAACTGCACTATGGGGTTACGCCAGAGGGCTACGATAGGGCAGGGTTTGAGGCGTGGGTTGCGCAGGAAGGTGCGACGATTTACAGCCACAAGGCGCATCAACATCGCGGCTGGTACTTTCCATGCTTGCTGCACAAGCGCACGTTCAATCATTCGGGCGGGTTCGGAGATGGCGGCGGGGTATTCCCACATGACCCGGCAGACGTTGAATATTGGGAGCGATGGGCGGCGGCGGGGAAGGGGTTTCGGCGGGTGAATAGCTGGTGTTACCACTTGCAGAATTTTACGAGTACCGAACCGGAACGGATAGCAAATCGGGCGAGGATGGCGTGATGGATTTTATGATGTATATGCCAAAACTGGATGAGGATGCAATACTTATCCATCAAAGGTTATTGATGATTGGATCAACGAATAACTTTGCATACGATAGCACATTGCAAGCACAAAATGAGTTGTTAGGAATGGGTAAATATATCGTCGGACATTTGCTAAATGCATGGGAAAATCCGCCGTCAAAAGGTGTTAGTTTTAGCACCTCAAGATTTTATAACAATCTCAATCGTATATTGATTACGATGATTGAGCGGGGCGATTTATCTATTGAGCAGTTATCACGCTATCGCCGCCTGATTACCAGCGAGAAATTTTAATGCATCTCTCCATCGTCACCGGCACATACAACCGCTACGTACTCTTGCAACGCTTCCTGCAATCTTGCCGTGAGCAAATCCCGGCGGGTGTGTCCTATGAGTTTGTGATTACCGGCGTTGCGGGTGACGAGCCAACGCTCACCTATTTGCAGCAGCAAGCCGACGTGAAGCTGATTATCCACGAGGGGTTACTTGGCGCGGTCAAAGCGTTTACCGATGCCTGCGAACTAGCAACGGGTAAGTATGTACTTATCGCAAACGATGATGTGGAGATCGTGGCCGGGTCGATCCTGCGGGCAATCGTACATCTCGAAGACAACCCCCGCTGTGGTGCTGTTGCGTTCAAAGACAACCGGCTCAACAAAGAACGGTTTCAGGTGGCCGTCGTTCCCGCGATTAAGAACGGCGTGACGACTTCCGTCCCCTATGTGCAAATCGGCATGGTGCGTAATTGGTTGGGCGCGCATGTGGGTTGGTGGTCATTGCACGGCACATTCCCGGCGCGCACGTATGCCGCCGACAATGCAATGAGCGCGGCTATCCACGAAACCGGATACTCGATTGATGAAGTCCAGGGCTGCGAAGCGATTGACCACATGGAACACGATGCACTCAGAGACATCAACACCGCCAACCCTGATGGCGGCGACCATCCTGACAGTATCGCCTATTATGACCGTTGGCCGGCTGGCCCGCACATTCCCAACGCTGTCACGATTGAAGCGCCGAAACCCAACGTGCGCGAGATTGGTTTGCGCATCCTGTACCTACCCATCTATGAAGCCGGAAACAACACGCCGCAACGCAAACAGCGGGAACAGAAGCACGGGTTACGGGATGCATTGGGCAAGTTGGGCATGGTCTACGAATTCGACTACCTCAAATATCAGTATCGCACGGCTGAATTGTGGCAAGAGTTAGTCCGCATCCTTAACACGTTTCAGCCGGACTTGATGCTCACCCAAGCCCACGCCACCGACGTATTGACCGCGGATACCATGCGCAACATTCGCGCTCACTGCCCGCGCCTGGTCGTGGTCAACTGGAATGGGGACTACTGGCCGGACGGTCAACGCGATCCGAAGATGATTAACTGGTTACGTTATGCGGACTTGGCGCTGGTCGTCAATGCCGACTTACTACCGACGTATGAGGAACTCGGTATCCCGGCGGGGTACTGGCAAATCGGGTTTGAGCAACCGGCGGGCGAGTTGCCCAAAGTGCGCGCCCATGACATCGTGTTCTTAGGCCAGAATTATAACAATTACCGCCGCGAATTCGGCGAAACCCTGCTGAGTATGACGGACGAAGGCGTAGACGTGGGTATCTATGGTAACTATTGGGTGAACCCCGACAGCCCGCCCGACCATAGCGTTAAACAAGTGCAGTGCATCTATCCCGATTGCACCTACGACTTCCTGCAAGGGGAAGCGTTATACAAGGCGGCAAAATTGACCGTCGCCAACAATCCATTCCCTGAAGCGCGTGGATTTGCAAGTAACCGATTTGTTCAGGTTTGCAGCGCAGGCGGCGCTCTCCTAATTCATCAGTACATCAAGGATTGGGAAAAACTAACGGGCTATATTCCCGGTGTCCATTACATTGAATATAAGACAGACGTAGAACTCAAGCAGTGGATACGCTACTTCCTTGACCCGGCACACGAAACCGAACGGCAAAAGATTGTTGAGTCCGCTTATCGGTTTACGCATTATCAATGTAGTTTTGACGCGCGGGTCAAGCAGTTGTTTACCGAGTTTCTGCCGATGGCAAAAACCAAGCTGCGCAGGGCAGCGGCGGTGCATTACATGGGGCGGCGTAACTCGCCCTTTGGCGTGTTAGGGCAGGTGACGCACACACAATACCAGTGTGTACCCGGTGTACCGTTGGTTGTGGATGCGCTCGATCTCAAGGCGCTAATCGAGTTAGAGCCGGGATTGTGGCAAGAAGTCAGCGGATCATTAGAAGGGGTAGGGTAATCATGGCAGTCTCCGAAATTCCGACCCTGAAATTACTTAATCACTGGCAGCGCCTCATGCAAGAGAATATATGGAGATATAACGGCGTCCAGGGTACAGGCGTACCGCGTTCACACGCCGCCGATGCCTACTTGCAACCGGGGCGAGACGAGGTTGCGCTTGCCCTGGATAACGCCGTGTCGAAGATTGTCGACGTGCTGGAATACTACCCGCGCCCGGTGTGGATTACCGAGGAAATGATCCCGCTGCGTTGGTCAAGTCCCTACCAACTGCAAACCCTGAACACGCGCTATAAGCATCTGATCGAGTTCGGGTCGCGTGGTACAACCGTCATTAGCGCAGGCGCGGCGGTAGTCTATACCGATAGTGACGGTGACGGCGTAACTGATACCGCGACGATCACGGTGGCGACCTCCGTAACCGACAGCGCCGAAATACAAATCTTCTTTCGCACCGCCGACGGCGCGCCCGCCGCCGCCGATGAGCTATGGGAAATTGAACCCACCGTCATCAGCATATCGGGCGGGGTTGCCACCATTACGGCGCATCGTTCGCTCTTTGTACGCCCGGATACGATATGGGCAGTCCCGTACACCTACGA
>Ga0137457_1000008_pt1 | contig 52732 bp, 44 predicted proteins | sample EasRivERMGT630_2_FD_102321 | JGI IMG/M metagenome (GOLD analysis project Ga0137457, IMG submission 102321) | Soil microbial communities from meander-bound floodplain in the East River, Colorado, USA - East River MetaG ERMGT630_2 | ecosystem: Environmental > Terrestrial > Soil > Floodplain ...
GGATTTTTTTCAAGCAGCGGCGAAAGCAAGTGCCCCTCGAGGTGATGCACGCCGATCGCAGCGATTCCGAGACCGAACGCAAGGCTGTTCGCGACGGCGGCGCCCACCAGCAGCGCTCCGGCGAGGCCGGGGCCTTGGGTGTACGCGACCGCGTCCAGGTCCGACTCCCCGGCGCCGGCCTTGTGCAGGACCTCTCGGATGAGGGGGAGCAAACGGCGAATGTGGTCGCGCGAGGCCAGTTCCGGAACCACTCCGCCGTATTCATCGTGCAGCGTCACCTGCGAATGCAGTGCATGCGCGAGCAGGCCGCGCCCGGTGTCGAAGAGCGCGACACCGGTTTCGTCACAGGAGGTCTCGATACCCAGAATGAGCATGATCTTTCAGCGCTCTTCGGACTGCCGCGTCAGCCCGCAGGCAGCATGTTTCTCTAGAATCGCGTCGCATATATTTGCACGAATGCGGGTCTTCGTGCCTGCCTCTGGCGAAAACCCAGGTTCTATTGGGAAACTGAGGTCAATTGGGTATCTTGGAACGGAGGGAAAACACATCCGAGATACTTTTTTTCCGCCCGTCCTCCCTGGAATTCGGGCATTCGGCTGAAGCGTCCCTGTCCCCGGGCCGATCCCATCCCCGTCCAAGTCCGTGCCATGTCGGACAAGATTGTCGCTGGCGCCTCCGCCAAAAAAAGTCTAGAATTCGCACCCTTACTGCAACATTGCCTCGGGGACCAAGACTGCATGCCGACCGTACGCGTGAAGGAAAACGAACCATTCGAAGTGGCACTGCGCCGCTTCAAGCGAACCGTGGAGAAGACAGGGCTGCTTACCGAGCTCCGCGCCCGCGAGTTCTACGAAAAGCCGACGGCCTATCGCAAGAGAAAGCTCGCCGCCGCCGTCAAGCGGCACTACAAGCGCCTGCGCAACCAGACGCTGCCGCCGAAACTTTATTGATCGGGACGGCGCTGCCGCCGGACCGACCCGGCGCGATGGAGTGGATAGAGCCGCTCATCGCGCCGTTTCATTTTGAGGATCCCGACCTTCGAGGAAACCAAGCGTATGTCGCTAAGGGCGAGCATCAGCGAAGACATGAAGGCGGCTATGAAAGCGAGAGAGCCGCAGCGGCTGTCGGCCATACGCCTGTTGCTCGCCGCGATCAAACAGCGCGAAGTGGACGAGAGGAAGGAGCTTTCCGACGCCGAGGTCGTAGCGGTCATCGAGAAGATGATCAAGCAACGCCGCGACTCCATTGCGCAGTTCCAGATGGCCAACCGCAAGGACCTGGTCGACGGCGAGACCTTCGAGTTGAATCTTCTCTCGGGCTACCTGCCCAAGCAACTGACGGACGCCGAGATCGCGGAGGAGGTCTCCGCAGCGATCGCGCAGACCGGCGCGAAGGACGCGCCCGACATGGGCAAGGTCATGGGTTTGTTGAAGGGGAAGCTCGTGGGGCGTGCCGACATGGGGAAGGTATCGTCGCTGGTGAAATCGAAGCTTGCCGGCTGAGGGGTGGGTTAAGCTTGCGCCTTGCACTTCGGGAAATTTCGCCTATAAAGGGAAGATGGTGAGGAGGGACGGGCCCCGGCGGCCCATTCATAGAGGCGCGCTTGCTGGCGCGGCACTCCATCAGAGCGCATTCCGGCCGTGATACCGGATTCCTTCAAGCAAGAACTGCTCCATCGCGTCGATATCGTCGACGTGATCGAACGCTACGTTCCGTTGAAGAAGGGCGGCGCGAACTATCAGGCCTGCTGCCCGTTCCACACGGAGAAAACGCCCTCGTTTACCGTCAGCCCGACCAAGCAGTTCTATCACTGCTTCGGCTGCGGCGCGCACGGCAACGCCATCTCCTTCCTCATGGAGTATCAGGGCCTTGGCTACGTCGACGCGGTGAAGGACCTCGCCGAGTCGGTGGGGATGAAGATGCCGGAGTTCGAGCCGCGCACCAAGAAACCCGAAAGCGGACCGGATCTGTACGAGATCATGAAGCACGCCTGCGATTATTATCGCGAGCAGTTGAAGGCAGCGCCGCGCGCCATCGAATATCTCAAGGGACGCGGCTTGACCGGCAAAATCGCGGCGCGCTTTGGAATCGGCTATGCGCCCGATGGCTGGCAGAGCCTGGAGAGTGTTTTTCCGAACTATGCCGACAAAGCGCTGAAAGACGCGGGCCTCGTGATCGACCCGGAGGGCGATGGACGGCGTTATGACCGGTTTCGCGACCGCATCATGTTCCCCATTCTCAATCAGCGCGGCTCGGTGATCGCCTTCGGGGGCCGCGTGCTCGGCGAAGGGGAGCCGAAGTATCTCAACTCCCCGGAGACCCCGCTCTTCGAGAAGGGACGCGAGCTCTACGGTCTTGTCCAGGCGAGGTTGGCGATCCGCGCGGCAGGGCGCGCGATCGTGGTCGAAGGCTATATGGACGTGGTGGCGCTCGCGCAGCACGGCGTCGAATATGCCGTCGCGACGCTCGGAACGGCCACCTCGGCCACACACGTCCAGAAGCTTCTGCGGCAGACCGACGAAGTCGTTTTCTGCTTCGACGGCGACGCGGCCGGGCGCAAGGCGGCCTGGCACGCGCTCGAAGTGAGCCTGCCGCATCTTGCCGACGACAAGGCGATGCGGTTTCTGTTCCTGCCGCCGGAACACGATCCCGACAGTTTCGTGCGGGAAAAGGGCAAGGAAGCGTTCGAGAAAAAGCTGGAGACGGCCCGGCCGCTGTCGGAGTTCTTTGTGGACGAGCTAATGGGGCGTGTTGAACTGAAGACGTACGAGGGGCGCGGGCGGCTTGTGCACGAAGCGAAACCGCTGCTGAAGCAGATTTCGGCGCGGACGTTACAGTTGCAGCTTATACAGAGGATCGCAGCCACGGCACACCTGGACGCGGGTCAAACTGCGCAGCTCACCCAAGAACTCACCGCGGGCAGACTCGCTTCACCGGCTTCCGGGCCGCGCCGCGCCGCGCAGGCTCCGGAGCTGAGGCTGGTCCGGATGCTGCTGCAATGCCTGATTGCCAAACCGGCGCTTGCGAAGGAACTTTCCGCGGAGCTGCTGGACCCAAGCTCGCTTGAGGCGCGCGCGCTCGTCGCTGTTGTCGAATTCTGCCGCGAAAATCCGGAAGCAGAAGGGAATATCGTCGTCGATCATTTCCAGGGCACCGAATTCCGCAACCTCCTCGAGTCGGGCCAGGCCGCCCTTCTGGATACGAAGCTCGAGGCGGAGCACATGGAGGTGGATTTCCGCGGCGCTCTCGATCGCTTACAGGATAAGCAAAGGCACCAGCGGTTCGAGGCCTTGAGGGTGAAACCGGACCGCTCGCCGGAAGAAGAAACCGAAATGCTTCGCCTGCTCCGTGAACGCAATCAAGTCCCGGTGGGTCCTAGAAATAATAATGCTATAATTTCAGGTTCCCGTTCGACACCATGAGGATAGGGAAATCGTGGCGAATCAGAAGCTTAACCTAAAAGCGCGCGCTCAAGCCATGGCAAGACTCAAGGCGCATAAAGCCAAGGCTGCCAAGCGGCTACAGGCGCAGAAGGAGCACCTGCGAGCACGCAAGGCGCTGGAGCTCGCGCGTGCCAAGGCTGCCAGGGAAAAAGAAAGGCTTCGCAGAATGAAAGTGAAGGAAGCCGCCCGGGCGAAGGCGGCGCGAGAGAAGGATCAGGCCCGCAAGGCCGTGAATGCGGCCCGGGTGAAAGCTGCCAAGGAGAAGGAGCGTGTACGGCTCAAGGCTGCAAAGGAGAGGCAACAGGCGCGCAAGGCCCTAGAGCTGCAAAGGATGCGCGAGCGGGCCGCGAAGGATAGGGTGCGCCTCAAGGCTGCCAGAGAAAAACAGCGCGAGCGTGAGCGCATCGCGCGCGAAAAGACCAAGGCGAGGGAGCTCGCCGCGCACGAGAAGGCGAAAGCCAAGGAGCTCGCTGCGCTGGAGAAGGCGAAGGCGAAGGAAGCCGCGCTTCTTGCCAAGCAGAAGGAAAAGGAACTCAAAGCCCAGCTCAAGCTTCAGACGCAGGAGCTCATGAAACTTCGCAAGGCCGGCCGGCCGCGTCGCAACGGCGATGCCGAACGCGCGCTGCTGCTGCGCGCGGAGGCCCGGCCCGAGGACGCCGAAGCTCGCCGCACCCGCCTGAAGAACCTCATCAAGCTCGGAAAAGAACGTGGCTTCCTCACCTACGCCGAGATCAACGACCACCTGCCCGACGACATGGTGGATGCCGAGCAGATCGAGGCCATCATCTCGACGTTCAACGACATGGGCATCCAGGTCTACGACGAGGCTCCGGATGCGGACACGCTGCTCATTTCCGAAACCGCGCCGGCAGGAGTGCCGGACGAAGACGCGGAGGAAGAGGCAGAAGCGGCGCTCTCCACGGTCGACCCCGAATTCGGCCGCACCACCGACCCGGTGCGCATGTACATGCGCGAAATGGGATCGGTCGAGCTCCTCACGCGCGAAGGCGAGATCGAGATCGCAAAAAGGATCGAGGACGGCCTGAAACACATGATTCAGGCGATCTCCGCCTGCCCGACAACCATCGCCGAGATCCTCGACCTGTCCGGCAGAGTCACGCGCGAGGAGATGCGCATCGACGAGTTGGTCGACGGTTTGATCGACCCTAACGCGAAAGACGAGCCGATCCAGGAGCTCGCCGACGACGTCGAGCCCGAAGAAGAGGAAGAGACCGAAGGCGAGGACGAAAGTGCAGCGCTTTCGGCGAGCCTGCTGCGGCTGAAGGAGGACGCGCTCGCGCGCTTTGCCAAGATCCACCGCCTCTACGAGAAAATGAAGCGGGCCTTGGCCGAGCACGGCCACCGCAGCAAGGAATACATCAGGGTGCGGGACCAGATCGGCAACGAGTTGATGAACATCCGCTTTACCGCGCGCATCATCGAGAAATTGTGCGACAGCCTGCGCGGCATGGTGGACGAGGTGCGCAGCCACGAGCGCGAGATCATGAACCTGTGCGTGAACAAGGGCGGCATGCTGCGGCCCCACTTCATCAAGGAGTTTCCCGGCAGCGAGACGAACATGCGCTGGGTAAAGAACGAGATTGCAGCCGGAAGGCCCTGGAGCAGCCTGCTCTCGCGCTTCGAGCCGAACATCCTCGAGCAGCAGCAAAAACTGCTTACGATCCAGAAGCGGATAGGCATTCCCCTCAAAGATCTCAAGGACATCAATAAGCAGATGTCCACGGGCGAGGCGAAGGCCCGCCGCGCGAAGCGCGAAATGACGGAGGCAAACCTGCGCCTGGTGATCTCGATCGCGAAGAAGTATACGAACCGCGGTCTGCAGTTCCTCGACCTCATCCAGGAGGGAAACATCGGCTTGATGAAGGCGGTGGACAAGTTCGAATACCGCCGGGGCTACAAGTTCTCGACTTACGCCACATGGTGGATCCGGCAGGCGATCACGCGCTCGATCGCCGACCAGGCGCGGACCATCCGCATCCCGGTGCACATGATCGAAACCATCAACAAGATGAACCGGATCTCCCGTCAGATCCTTCAGGAGACCGGGCAGGAACCGGACCCCGCGACCCTCGCCCAGAAGATGGAGATGCCCGAGGACAAGATCCGAAAGATCCTCAAGATTTCCAAGGAGCCGATTTCGATGGAGACGCCGATCGGCGACGACGACGACTCGCATCTGGGGGACTTCATCGAGGACCAGGCGACGCTCGCACCGAACGATGCAGCGATGTACGCATCCTTGCGCGAAGTCACCAAGGACGTTCTGGATTCGCTCACGCCGCGCGAAGCCAAGGTGCTGCGCATGCGCTTCGGCATCGAAATGAATACCGACCACACGCTGGAGGAGGTCGGCAAGCAGTTCGATGTCACGCGCGAGCGCATCCGGCAGATCGAAGCGAAGGCGTTGAGGAAGCTGCGTCACCCCTCGCGCTCCGAGCGCCTTAAGAGTTTCCTCGACAACAACTGATCAATAACGAGGCCGACGCAAAGCGGGCAGGGTGGTTTCGGGGGCCTGTAGCTCAGCTGGTTAGAGCAGAGGACTCATAATCCTTTGGTCCCTGGTTCGAATCCAGGCGGGCCCACTCAGAATGGGTAAGGAGTCTTGGAGGAGGGAATGGTAAAGCGATTTTTGTATTTCGCCGCGCTGGCGGCGATCGCGACGCTGGCTCACGCTGCGACAATGGAAGAGGAAGTGCGCGCCGTCTTCGACAAGTACGTCGCAATCCAAAACGCGCATGATTTGAAGGCGATGCGAAACCTGCTCGCGGACTCCCCTGACTTTCTCTGGATCAGCCGGGGCAAACCGATCTGGGGCCGGGAGGCCGCGCTCAAGAGCCTCGAGGAGCGCTACAAGGGCACTTGGCGCATCGATGTCGACAGGAAAGAACTGCGAGTCATTTCGATCAGCAGGCGCGTGGCGCAGGTCTACGCGCCGACGCAGCTGACTGTCGGGGAGCCGGGTGTCGAACCGGCCAGGAACCGCCTCTACATCAACCTGATGATGGTCAAGAAACCTGAAGGATGGCAGATAGTGAGCATCCTGCCGATCCTTGTTCCCCCGCAGTAACGATTGCTCAGCTGACGGACGGGTGTTCAGTGAAAGGAGCGGGATTGATTTTCCTATCTGTCTTCTTGAGGAAGGGGATACTACGCGTCGACGACGAGAAGCGTGATGCGGCCAGAAGATATCAGTCGCCCTTTTTGATTTTCAATGGCCACTTCCCAGACATGGGTTGTTCTGCCCAGGTGAACGGCCGCCGCCGTGATGGTGAGTTCGTCATTTAGAACGGCGGCAGCGAAGTGATTGGCATTGACTTGAATGCCGAGTGAAACTTTCGGCTGAGCACCAAGAACACACCGTGCGGCTGTGCTCCCAACCGCCTCGATAAGGCCTAGAGATACACCGCCATTCATAATGTTGCCAGGACGGAGGTGGCGGCCGTCCACTACTATCCGGCCTTTGAGGCATTCCGCATCTAGCTCTATGAATTCAAGGCCTAGGGTTTCAGTAAAAGTGCCCTTGGCCTCCTGCTTAATTTCTTCCAGAGTAATCTCTGGTGCAAAAATGCTCTTCAATGGATCGCGCAGAGCTCGAAGGCTTTTCGTCGGCATGATCGCTCCTTTCGTCCAGTCGTCTAGAACTGCTCCTCGGCGAGCGCCATCACGGCCGGCGCGCCGCGCACGACCGTGCCGCGCAGCGCGACCGCCTGCGGCAGGATGTGGTCGGCGTAGAACCTCGCCGTCTTGATCTTGGCCTCGTGGAAGGGACGCTCGTCGCCGCCTTCCGCGAGACGCTTCTGCGCCACGAGCGCCGCGCGCGCCATTTGCCAGCCGCCGCAGACGATGCCCATGAGCTTGAGAAAGGGCACGGCGCCGGCGTGCACGCCCTTCACGTCGCTGCCGTAGCTCGCGGCGATCCAGCCGACGCATTCCTCCGCGGCGCCCACCGCCGCGGAGAACGTCTCGCGGATCGCGGCCATGTCCTCGCCCGGCGCCTTGGCCAGCTGCGCTTCCACCGCGCGCATGGCCTGGAGCACTTCCCGCGCGGCCGCACCCCCGTCGCGGGCGAGCTTGCGCCCGACGAGGTCGTTCGCCTGGATGCCGGTCGTGCCTTCGTAGATGGCGGTGATGCGCACGTCGCGCAGGTGCTGCGCGGCGCCCGTCTCCTCGATGAAGCCCATTCCGCCGTGCACCTGGATGCCCGTCGAGGCCACTTCGATGCCTGTCTCGGTGCTCCAGCCTTTCATGATCGGGATGGTGAAATCCGCGAACGCCTGCGCGCGCGCACGCGCCTCGCCGTCCGGACTGTGCTGTGCGTGGTCGAGCGCGGCGGCGACGACATAATCGAAGGCGCGCATCGCCTCGGTCTGCGCCTTCATGGTCATCAGCATCCTGCGTACGTCGGGATGGCCGATGATGGGGACCGCCTTTCCGCCGCCCGAGAGGTCGCGGCCCTGCACGCGCTCTTTCGCGTACGCGAGGGCCTGCTGGTAGGCGCGCTCGGAGATCGCCAGCCCCTCGAGGCCCACCTGCAGCCGCGCGCCGTTCATCATGATGAACATGCACTCGAGGCCGCGGTTCTCCTCGCCGACGAGATGGCCCACCGCGTTTTCGTAGACGAGCACGGCAGTCGGGCTCGCGTGGATGCCGAGCTTGTGCTCGATCGAGGCGCAGTGCACGCCGTTGCGCCTGCCCGGCCTGCCGTCCGCGTCCGGCAGGAATTTCGGCACGACGAACAGCGAGATGCCGCGCACGCCCTCGGGCGCGCCGGGGATGCGCGCGAGCACGAGGTGAACGATGTTCTCGGCCAGGTCGTGCTCGCCGTAGGTGATGAAGATCTTCTGTCCGGAGATCCGGTAATGCTCGCCCAGCTGATCGTCACGGGTCCGCACCGCCTTGGCGCGCAGCAGCGCGAGATCCGTGCCGGCCTGCGGCTCGGTGAGGTTCATGGTGCCGGTCCACGTGCCTTCCACCATCTTCGGCAGGTAGACTTTCTTCTGTTCTTCCGTGCCGCGCAGCAGGAGGGTCTCGAACGCCCCGGTGGTGAGCAGCGGGCACAGCGAGAACGCCAGGTTCGCCGACTTCCACATCTCCACCACCGGCGTGGCGACGAGGCGCGGCAGGCCCTGGCCGCCGTATTCGGCGGGAAATCGGACCGCGTTCCAGCCGGCCCCGATGAAGCGGCGGTAGGCTTCCTTGAAACCCGTGGGCATCCTCACTTCGCCGTCCGTCCATCTCGAGCCTTCCGCGTCGCCTACCCGATTGAGCGGAGAGAGCACCTCGGCGCAGAACCTGCCGCTTTCCTCCAAGATCTGGGCGACCAGCTCGGAGTTGACGTCGCCGTACCCGGGAAGACCGGCGACTTGATCGAGCCCCGCCAGCTCTTCGAGCACGAACCGCATATCGCGCAGGGGAGCTTTGTATTCGTCCATGGCGGCGTCGGCTTTTTCAGCGGGGCGCTAGGCCACAAAGCGCCGCCCGCGGCCGATCGTCACTTCGAGGCCGGCGCCGGATCGCCGGTGCGCGAGAGGATCCAGGCGTTCAGCAGCGCGTAGAGCAGGAAACCCGCTGCGATGCCGATGAAAACGCCCAAGGGGCCCGCGCCGAACCAGGTCACCGCGACCAGCCCGCCGCCCGCGCTCGTCAGGAGCCGGCCGACGTTGGCGAGCACCGCGGGGAGCGGGTTGCCGAAGCCCTGGCTGGAGAAATACAGGGCCTGCCCGAACCCGTACGCGGCGTAGACGGGCGCGACCACGTACAGATAGAGCGTTCCCACGCGCAGCACTTCCTCCTGCACGGTGAACAATCCCATCCACAGCGCCGGGAACGCGACGAAGAACAGCCCCACGGCGCCGCACACGATGCCGGCGACCCCGCCGCCGGTCCACGCGATCCGGCGAGCGCGCGCGAACTGCTTGGCGCCCCAGTTCGTGCCCACCATGGTGACGAGCGCGGTGCCGAACACGAACGCGAGCGGGATGATGATGTACTCGAGGCGCGCGCCAAGCGCGTAGCCGATCTGCGCTTCCTTGCCGAGCCGGGCGGTGACGCCGGTGAGGATGACCACGGTGAAGTTCGTGATGCCGACGTTCACCATTCCGGGCACGCCGACGACGAAGAACTCCTTGAACAGCTCCCAGCGGAGCCGCACGCCGGCGAAACCGAGCTTCACGAGCGACCTGCCGCTGCGCAGGTAGAAGAAGAGGAACACGCTCACCACGCCGAAGGAGACGACCAGCCCGAGCCCCGCTCCGGCGACGCCCATGACGGGAAACGGTCCCCAGCCGAAGATCAGCATCGGCGAGAGCGCGATGTGGCCGAGGACGCCGGCGAAGAGCGCCAGGGCGGGAAGCGTCATGTTCCCGGTTCCGCGCACCACGCTCGCGAGGATGCTGAGCATGCAGATCGATATCGCGCCGCAGAAGGCCACCGTGGAGTAGGTGACGGCGGCCGCGAGCATCTCGCCGCGCCCTCCCATCCATCCGTAGATGAGCGGCCCCATCGTGAGCATGATGGTCGACATGATCACGGCGAGCCCGACCGCGAGCGCCAGGGCGTGCGTCGTCAGGGCGTCGGCGCGGTCGCGGGCGCCGGCGCCGATCGCGCGCGCGACGGCGGACGTGACCGCCCCGCCCATGCCGCTCGCCGACAGGTGGTGCACGGCGATCACGAACGGGAACACGAGCGACACGCCGGCGAGCGCGTCGGTACCGAGGCGGCCGACGAAGATGCCGTCGAAGGTGATCAGGCCGGCGATCGACAGCAGGTTCAGGAAATTCGGCACCGACAGCCGCAGCAGGGTCGCGAGGATCGGTCCTTCGAGCAGCAATCGGGTCCGGGGGGAAACAGGACATGCGGCCGTGCCGGCCAGGTCCGCCGGAGCATGGGCAGCGACGCCGTTGCTCATGTGCGCTCCTTCGGTGAGTGGCTTCCAGTGAAGCCGGAACGAGGCGCGGAGGACCCGCGCCTTAACCGGACCTCAACCGCGCGTTACCTGGGCGGCGACGCACAGCCATCGGCCCTGCCGGCGCGCATAGACGTCGGTATATCGTCCCGCGCCTTTCTGGCCGTCGGGTTTTCTGAATGTGGTGCGCGCGTGGATGATCGCGACATCACCGAAGAGCCGGATGCGCACGTCGTGCTCCTGCAGATCGGAAATCGTGGCGCCCCGCGCGATCTGGGCCAGGAAGCCGGAGCGATCGACGAAGGAACCGTCGGGATTGGTGTTGAGGAAATCCTCCGAAAGAATCTCCTCGAAACGCCGCACGTCCGAGTTCTGCACCGATACGATGTAGTCGTGGTTGAGCTTCTCCAGGATCTCGGTGTCGGCAGTGCGCTCTACAAGCTTGGTTTGCATGATTGGCCTCCGTCTGGGGTACGAGAGATGAAATATGGACGAATCATCGGGTTCTTGCGCGAAGCTGAGGCTGGGCTGTCGGTGAAGGATTTGTGCCGCCGGCACGGGTTCTCGGATGCGGGCTACTACCTATGGAAGGATCGCGTCGACGGCCGAAATCGATCGGCTTCCAGTTATCACTTAGGTACATTGAAATCAAATACTTTTTGTAGGCGTCTAAATCCAGTTCCTTATATTCGATAAAGTCCCCGAGTATATTTGCAACCTTTCTATTGAAGTATTCTTCGGATCCGTCCATCACTGCATCGTCAAAGAAGATTTTGCTTCTAGTTTTCGATTGAGCGGCAATTTCGTTCTTGCTCGGTGTGTTTTTTATGTACTCTATCATCCAGTTTGCAACGCTAAGATAGTTAGCTATTCCGAACGAGAATATTAGGTAGTGAGTGAAAAATACATTTGGCAATTCTGGTATTACAGTGTGTCGGTAGGTCCTGTTTATGCCCAATAGATCCAATTGCCGTCCGTCAATCTCGAGTGGAAATGCAGCTTGCAACGAAGAAGAGCCCGTGCACAAAACAACCACATCAGCGGATATTTTTCTCCCGTTCGGCAAAACAACCCCTTTGTCATAGAATTCACTGATTTCACCCCGGACCTGACCTGGAATATTTTTTAGTATGTCAACTTGGTTCTCATCCAACCTGCCAGCGTGAAATTTTCTGTAATCCGTGTGAGGTTTTCCCGGGATATGCATGAATTTTATTAGTCTTAAAATACCATATCCAAGTCGTGGCGTGGATTTCGCTAATTCCATTCCTAAACAAACTAATCGGTAGAAAAGTGGGCGATAAAAGCGGCTGATTTTGTCTGTAAGGTACCGATTAAGCATGGAATAATTCCAATACCAATACATCGTGCGATATAACCATGTGAATGAATATCCATGACGGTAGAGAGCTATGGCCATGTCAGAAGCCGATTTACCCGCTCCGAGAAGGATAAGTTTTTTATTTGCATTGATGATCTCTCGCATCCGGTTTTCGTTCATGCGATAGGCGTGTATGACTTCTCCTTCGAATAAATCCTGGTTTTTAAAATGTGGAATATTCGGGGCGGTCCAGCCGTTGGTATTGACAACATAGTCGTAACATTCCTTAAATGCGTTCCCGCTCTGATCTTGATAGGTTATTTCCGTCAAACCGGATTTTTCTAGATAATTGAGCTTAATAACACTTGTTTTGAATCGCATATGACTTGTTAACTTCTTGTGTTCGACATAGCTCTTCAAGTAGTGGAAAACCTGATTGGAGGTAATTCTTTCAAAACGATTGATATTCGTTGGTAATGGATAATCGGGAAATTCAACGGTCAATGCGGGTGAATGTAGTGTAAGCCCGATGTATTCAGTTGAAGGATGCCAGATGCCTCCAACGTCGTTGAGCTTTTCGAATAGCACAAACTCATAGTCGTCAGCAGGGAACGTGTCTTTGAATTTAGATAAGGCTGCTATTCCACCCCACCCTGCGCCGATTATGGCAATTCTCTTGACCTTCACGCATCCTCCTATTCAGTCGCCACACCGGGTCTCAGCCAACGCGGTCTCTACCCCGCGCGCCATGCAGAGCAGCCGGCGATCCGCCATTGCCTCGCTCATCATGGTCAATCCGACCGGGGCATCGCCCGTCCGATGACACGGCAAGGAAATGGCACAGCGGTCCAGGAAATTGGCAATGCCCGCGTTGCGGATGATCAGGAAGTTGTTCTTCAGGTACGCCGTCTCGGCGGTGACGTCCGTTATGCGCGGCGCGATGACCGCCACCGTCGGCATGAGCACGGCATCGAAGGTCCGTGTCGTCGTTCGCGCCCTGTCGATCAGATCGCGTCTCGCGTTCACCAGATCGATATATTCGGCCGCTGTGATGGCTGCGCCGCTCGCAAGCCGCATGGCGATGATGGGATCGTACTGAGCGGCTTTCCGCGCAAGCAGCTGCCGGTGCCACGCGTACCCTTCCGCCACGTGAAAGCTGCACTTGCCACCCAGTTTCGGCAGCTCGCCCAGCTCTGCGAACTCGATTTCGGTGATTTTGCAACCGGCCCGCGAGAGAACCGAAAGCGCGCGTGAGAACGCGGCTGTCACGTGGGCGTCCGCACCGTCGAACACCACGGCCTTCGGCACGGCGAAACGCAGGCTCGCAGGCGCTATCTCATCCGCGACCACGGGTTCGTCGCCGGAGAGGACGGCATCGACGCGCGCGCAGCATGCGACCGTGTTGGCAAGCACGCCGATCGAATCCAGAGAAGGGGCGAGTGGGATCGTTCCACGCAAAGGCACGCGGCAAGCGGTCGGCTTGAAGCCGACGATGCCGCAAAGTCCCGCCGGCGTTCGGACCGAACCGGCCGTATCACCGCCTATCGCCGCAACCGACATACCGTCGGTAACGGAGACTGCGGCCCCCGATGACGATCCGCCGGGGATTCGTCCATTCGTGCGATCCCAAGGATTGCGCGGCGTGCCGTAATGCGGATTGAGGCCCAGTCCTCCATTCGCGAATTCGGTCATGTTGGTCGTTCCGACGATCACCGCGCCGGCCGCGCGGAGCCGGGCAACGGCAACGGCGTCGTGCGCCGCAGGTGGCCGGTCGGCCAGCACGGTGGAACCTGCCAGCGTCGTGAAGCCTGCGACATCAAATAAATCTTTCACGGAGATGGGCAGGCCCGCCAGCGGCGCCGCCGGGCAGCCCGCCCGCCGCATCGCGTCGCTGGCGTCGGCGGTGGCAAGCGCCTGTTCTTCGAACACGCGAATGAAGGTGCGCTTGCCTTCGCCTTGCGGGTCCCTGATGCGCGCGAAGCTGCGCTCGGTCAGCTCACGGCTTGTAATCTTGCCGCTCAGCAGGTCGCGCTCGCATTGGGTCAGGGTGCTCACTGGCGCACCGCTCCGAGATCCGGAGTCCGTATCGTCGCGAGCAATCGTGCGAAGCTTCACGGCACGGGCGCGCCTAGTGTCACTTCCAAAGTCATCTGACTCACCGGACCCTCAAGAGAGATTGGAAAGCGGATCCGGAGCGCTCAACGGGCGTGCGCGCCAAGGCAGCAGCGATCCGTTCGGCCATCGCTTCGGTACCCACGGTCTTCGCGCCCTCTCCGCGGATGTCGGGAGTGCGCGCTTCGGCGAGAGCTTGACCGACGGCGCGCTCGATCGCGCGCGCCACGTGAGGCATCCCGAAGCTCAGCTCGCACATCATGCCCAAGGAAAGGATCGTCGAGATCGGATTGGCGACGCCTTGCCCCGCAATGTCCGGGGCGGTTCCGCCGATCGACTCGTACAGGCCGAAGCCGGTGCCGTTGAGGCTCGCCGAGGGAAGCATGCCGATAGAGCCGACGATTCCGGCGAGCAAATCGCTCAGGATGTCGCCGAACATGTTCTCCGTCAGGATCACGTCGAAGTCCGCCGGGCGCCGCACGAGCTGGGCCGCCATGTTGTCCACCAGGTAGTCCTCGACCCTGACCTCCGGATATTCCGCGGCGACGGCTCGGACGATCTCGCTCCAGAGAGCGAATACGCCGAGGACGACGTTGCCCTTGTGGACGTAGGCGAGCTTGCGCCGCCGCCGCCGGGCCTGCTCGAAACCCGCGCGAACGATGCGCAGGATCTGCGACTCGTCGTAGTAGAGCTCCTGCGACGCCCACCGTCCCGACGGACCGAGCCCTGTTCTGGCCGCGCCGTAGTAAATGCCGGACACGAGCTCACGCACGACGAGCACATCGACGTCCGCCACAAGCTGCCGTCGCAGCGGCGAAGCCTCCAGCAAGGCAGGCCAGCACCGCGCCGGGCGCAAGTTGATGAACAAGTCATAGCGGTGACGCAGGATCCCGATAGGCTCGTCCGAGACGGCGCCGAAGAGAATCGCGCTGCGGCCGTCGCGCGAGGCTTCGTCGCAGGCCGACTCGACCTGGCGCGGGAACACCGTCCCTTCGGTCCGCATCGCCGGAATCCCCACCGGGCACCGGACGCGCTCGACTTCGAAGCCGAAGGTTCGGGATGCCGCGCCGAGAACGATTTCCGCGGCCGATACGATCTCGGGTCCGATCCCTTCGCCTCCCATGAGGAGGACCCGCGGGTGCGTGGAGGAGGGCACCATCAGTCGATGTATCCGGCCAGGGCGGTCCGCGCCGCGGTGGCGGGGGAACCGAGGTAGACCAGGGATTTCGGATTTCCCATCCTGCCGCGAAAGTTGCGGTTGGTCGTCGACAGGCATTTCTCGTCGTCGCCGAGCACGCCGCCGTGCGCGCCGTAGCACGCCTTGCACCCCGGCGACTCGATCACGGCGCCGGCGCTCAGCAGCCGCGATATGATTCCGCCGTCGGCGAGCCGGCGATAGATCTGCATACTCGAGGGCACGACCATGAGCCGCGTCCCGGCGGCGATATGCCTGCCGTCGAGCATTCGAGCCACCACCGCGATATCGTCGAACTTCGCGCCCGTACACGAGCCGACATACACCTGCTGGACCTGAATTTTCTCCTTGCGCAGCGCGGAGACCGGCTTGACGTTCGCCGGGCTGTGCGGGCACGCGACCATGGGCTCGATATCCTCGGCGCGATAGCGGATGACTCTCGCGTACTCGAATCCCGGATCGGTCATGACAGGCTCGAACGGACGGCGCGCCATTTTCTCGACGTAGGCGCGCGCCGCAGGCGACAGCCTCATGATGCCGTTCTTTGCCCCCGCCTCGACCACCATGTTGCACAACGTCATCCGCTCCTCGACGCTCATGTCGTCGATGGTGTCGCCGGTGAACTCGATGGTCCGGTATGAGGCGCCGTCCATGCCGATCTCGCCGATCAAGCGCAGGATGATGTCTTTAGCCAAGACGCCCTGACGCAGCGTGCCGCGGATGTCCACGTTGATCACTTCCGGTACCTTGAACCACAGGTGCCCGGTGGCGAACACGTTCATCATGTCGATCATGCCGACGCCGCTGCCGAAGGCGTTGAAGGCGCCGTACGTGACCGAATGCGAGTCCGTGCCGAGTACCACTTCGCCCGGCAGGACGTGCCCTTCCTCGCACATCACGATGTGGCAAACGCCGTAGTTCTCGCCGTACGGGTAGTACGCCTTGATGCTCTGCTCCGCTGCGAAGGTGTCCATCGCCATCGCGAGCCGGCGGCTGATGGCGTCCTTTGCCGGAACGAGGTGGTCTTGGAACAAGGCGATGCGCTCCGGGTCCCAGACCTTGGCGTCGGCGCCGAAGCTTTCATAGAACGCCTCGCGCAGTCCTTCGAGGACGGGGTCGTGCGTGAAACACATGTCGATGGCCACGTCCAGCACCTCGCCCTCCGAGACGGCTTGGCGCCCGGCGCGGCGCGCCAGGATTTTATGCGTCATGCTTTGAGGTTTCATGCCGTCGCCCCCCGTGTCATCGCTTGCTGGTTGAGCTTGGTCAGTCCGCCGGCCTCGATGATGTTGGTTACCGGACCGAAGGCAGGGAATGCAAGGAGCCGGCCCTTGACGTCTATCGTGCGCGCTTCGACGTCGACCACCACGTCCTCGCCGAGTACCTCGGGACCGAAAGGGTGTTTCAGCTCGATGGGCAGGATCAGTCCCATGTTTATGCAGTTGCGGTAGAAGATGCGCGCGAACGACCATGCGACCACGACTCGCGCGCCCGCGTAATGCAGGGCCTGCGGGGCGGTTTCCCGGCTGGAGCCGCAGCCGAATTCGATGCCCCCGAAGATCACGGTGAATTCCGAGCGCTTTTCGCCCGGCTGAACGAATGGCACCGGCGATTCGTAGTCGATGAGGGCGATACTCGCCAGATGATTCGGGCCGGTGTAGGGCTCGAAGCGCCCGGGCGACATCACGTCGGTGTTGACGAAGTCGCCGCAATGAAAGGCCTTGCCCCGTATGAGTTCCATGTGTGTCCTTCCTTTCCTCGTTATCGTGACGAGTGCTGTTCGAGATAGCGGCCTATTTCCTCAGGGCTCATCCATCGCGCCAGCTTCTTGGCGTGCGCCAGGAGCTGCTTCGCGAGCTCCTCGTCCGGCTCGCGTCCGTTCAGCTCGAGCGCGTTGCGCGCATTCGCGAGCCCGCTCATCGGCCCGAGCAGGATGGCCTGTGATCGGCCGAAGGCGGTGGCGGGCACGCCCGAGTAGATGTAGTCCTCGAACTCCGGGCCGAACTTACGTGCCTTCAGCAACGCCGCCGAGTGAACGCCCGCAGTGGTCGCAAACGCCTGCATACCGACCACAGGAGCGGTCAGCGCGATGGCCTGGCCGGTGAGTTCAGAAAGGCGCGCCGCGAGCCGTGGAAGGAGATCGACACGGAAGCGACGGCTCCCGGCCTGGTGAAGATAGGTGATGACCTGTTCGAGCGGCGCGTTGCCGGTGCGTTCCCCCAGTCCGAGGAAGGTGCCGCTCACGCTCTGCGCCCCCGCCTCGATCGCGGCGATGCTGTTCGCCACCGCGCATCCCTTGTCGTTATGGCCGTGCCACGATAAGACGCATTTCGAACCTCGCCGGTCGAGCACGTTGCGCGCGAAGGCGATGACCCGACGCGCGCCGTCGGGAAGAGTGTCGCCGACCGTGTCGCAGATTGTAAGCCGCTCCATTCCTGCATCGATGCCGAGCTCGATCAGCACCGTGAGCTCCTCCGGCGGCGTTCGGCTCGAATCCTCGAACGAAATGCCGACTCGAACGCCGGCGTCCATCAGGTGCTCGCACGCCGGGCGGGCCCGCTCGAATATCTTTTCGAGGGTCCAACCTTCGACTCGCCGGCGCAGCGGGCTGGTGCCGATGAACAGGTCGACCAGAAAACGGCCGGAACATTCGCGTGCCAGCGTCGCCAGCGGCTGCACGTCGTTCATGTGCATACGAGCAAGGAGCGTCGGGATTGTGCGCAAGCCTTCGCGCTGGATGAACTCGATCAGCTGTCTACACTCGTTCAGCTGATCGGCGGAATTGCTCGGGAAGCCGATCATCGAGTAGGTGACGCCGACCGCGTCGGTCAGCCGCAGGACCTCCATTTGATGCTCGAGCGGAATCCGGGGAGCGAAGGCGCCCTGCAGCCCGTCGCGCAAGGTCTCGTCGTCGATCGTGACCCGGTCGACATGGGCCGGAGGTTTCGGATTCCACGTATACAGGTACTGCCTGATATCACCATTTTGCATACCGGCTTCTCCTAAATGTCTTCGCGCCGCGGTTGGCGCGACCTCGCTACGCCGTGCGACTTTGCTGCGCGCGGCCGTATCACGCGCGCGGCGCAAGGAAAGCGCGCAGCGGCCGGATCAACGCCGCCGGGCGGTCCTCCGGAAAAAACAGCTTCGCATCGGATACGTGCACCAGGTCGACAGCGCCCGGGATGGCGTCGTACAGCCATCGGGCCCATTCCGGCGCGAAGAAGACGTCATCGAGCGCCCAGACGATCAGCGTCGGAACATGCAGGCCGCGCAGTTGCGGCTCGATCGCGACTGTCTGCGCCGGATCGAACGAAAGCCAGTACCGGTGGAAGCTGGCCTTACGCTCCGCGGTCGAGACGAACGGCTCGAAGTAGACGCGCAGCACCTCTTCGGTCAGAACGCTCGGGTCGGCATAGGCGCGCGAAAAGCGAGTGCGCGCCGCGGCGACGTCTTGGATCAACCCCCCGTACCCGTCCGCCAGCCTTCCCTGGCGCGCGCCCTCGATGAGCGGCAAGGCTCCCGCCGGAGGCCAGTTGTCGTGCACGTCGCAGTTCGTCAGCGTCAGCGTGCGTAGGCGCTGCGGATGATGTGCGGCGAAAATCTGCGCGACCGCGCCGCCCGTGTCGTTTCCTATCAGGTCGATCTTGTCCATGCCGAGCGCGTCGAGGAACTGCAGGAGCATGGCCGCCTGCGCGGTGAAGGAAACGTCCTGCGCGGACGCGATCTCGGTGTAGCCCACGCTCATGAGATCGAGCGCGACACAGCGCCGCATATCGCTCAATCCCGCCATGACGTGGCGCCAGTGAAAGCCATTGAGCGGTACCCCGTGCAGGAACACCGCGTCCGGCCCCGCGCCCTGCTCGACGTACGCGACGCGGCCGGAGGGAACTTGCGCAAAACGACGCCGATCGTGGAAGGCGCGTACGTCCATGGCAGCCGGCGCAACGGAGAGCAGGGCGCCGTCCGCGCCGGGATATCCACCCGCGACGATGGCCTCGGCCCGGATCGGACCTGCGCTCCCGTGCGGTTCTTGCGCTTTCTCGTCCATTTTCGCTCCTGGTTTGCCTGAGCCAGCTCCCGATCTACAGCACGAAGACGCCCCGGGACGCCCGGAGCACGATGTGCCCGGCATCGACCGAGCTGCCGACTCCAAGGAGCGCGCCGAGGTACTGCCTGGGTGTCATGCCGAAAACCGCGGTCAGGTCCTGCGTGGAGAGCGCTTTCGGCGCGCCCGTCAGCCCCAGGGCCGCCTTGATGTTCGTCTCCGTGGAAGCGAAGAAGCGAAGGGCCAGCTGCTCCATCCTTACCGCATTGAGCAGGGCGCAGACGGCGAAATCCATCAAGCGCTCGTCCAGACCGTCGCCGGCGATCCATCTCACCTTCTCCAGGGTTTCCGCGGAGTCTTCGCCCGCGATGCCGGCGCGCGCGTGCTGCAGCAGCCGGTTCGCGGGCGCGCGATCCGTCCACTCGAGGAACGAGGCCCCCGTCTCGACGGCGCGGAGGAGGCGCTCGTACTGGGGGAAATCGAGCGACCGTAGCACTCGATCCTGCCTCGCGATAACGTTGCTCAACAGAACCGGGTGCGACTCGCGCGCCCTGTGCTCGCGGATCCGCGCATCGACGTCGGCGGCTTGCACGCCGGTCGTGCCGATCGCACGCGCACGCTCCTCGAGCGCATCCATCAAGCGGGCGTTATGCGCGATCACCAGGTGTTTCCCGATCCAGATCTTGATGAGCTCGTCGACATAGGGAAGGGCGCCTGTCAGGTCGCCCAGCTCATCGAGCGCGGTGGAGGGCTCGCCCAGTCGTCTTCCGCGGCCGTGCACCATCACCTCGAGAAGCTCGCGGATAAGCTGCGGCGGGCCGGCGCACACCCCCTTCTGCCCGACCAAGAGCCCCTCGCGTTCCACGAAGTCGAGGATGCCCGGCACCACCTCCGCCATGAGCGCCGCCTCCGGGCCGCCTTGCTTGAAGCTCTCCGCGAGCATGAGTTGCGTGCTGGTGGCGATATCGATGCTGGCTTTGTGCAGGCTGGACACAAAACCGGGAACTTGTCCGTCGCTCATCGGATCGGTTGCGCGATACAACAAAAACAGCGGCAGACACATGCCGCCGTACGCGACGCGCATGCCGAGAGCCAGGCTGTCGGGAGTCGCGGCCTGGCGGGCGGTAAACAGAGCTCTCAGGGCATTCGCGGTGGCCAGGATCTCGTTCCAGTTGTGCGTCATCTGCCGCAGCGCCGATACGTTCATCGGCAGCGGGTGGTCGCGCCGGCTTCCCGCGTAGTGGCATGCGCGCTGCTCGAGGCTCTTGCGAAACGCGGGATCATCGATGATGGCTTCTCCGCACAGCGGGCGCGAATCGCGATCGACATAGCGGCGCAGCGCCCCGACGGGCGTGTGCAGGAACTCTTCATAGTCGCCGCGTTGCGGTCGCGTTCGACCGATGGCTTCTGGCGGCGCGGACATCATCGAGCCCTCATCGACGCGCATGATCGGATGGGTGACCGGCACGGATCAGCCGTTCGCCGCAGCGTAGGGTTCCCGATTCCGGATCGCTTTCCACGTGCACGCCCAGACCTTCGCTCGCCGTCTTCCATACGGAAACGGCGCAATATCCGGCGAACGCCGAGGCGGGGGTTCCGCCGGGTGCGCGATCGCGCTCCAGCGCGTCGTTCAGTTCGCGCTCGATTTGCGCGAGCCTGGCGTGGACAGCCTTTTCGAGATGGAAGTACGACGCGAGCAGCTCGCAGGCCGCGGCGAGGGACCCGGGTGCATGTGCATTGTCGATCCGCGGGGCGAGCTCGCACTCGAGTCGGCGGGCCAGGTTCCGCTTGTTTCTCGCGGCGTCCTCCGGATCGGACAGGGCGCGCAATGCGGCGACGGCATCGTACGGGGCGTCTTCCTCCGAGGTGATCTCGCAAAACGTCTTGAGCATCCCGACGCATCGCAATTCATCGAGTCGGGCAAACGGCCAGCAAATACGGCGCATGCCGATCGTGAGCGACATGCTCACCTCCACCGACAGTCCCTGGACGAGAGGTCCGGACTCGCGCGAGGTCGTCGTGGGCGCCGACACGCCGAGCTGCTTCTCCAGGGAGATCTGGGCGCGTGCGCCGAAGGTCGAGAACACAAGAAGGGTGGCATACAGATCGCATGCTGCGCGCGTGAAAACCCGAAACGGCTCCACGGGTCCGATGATGCGGGCGAGAGCGGAGCGGGTGCCCGAGTCCGGCGCGCCGTGCACCAGCGCGCGCAAGGTGTCGGCGATCATGTTGGCGGGCGCCGCGCATACCTGCTCCAGGCCCACGAGGACGCCGCTGCTTTCCGAGACGGCCGACAAGGCCTCGGCATCCGCCGGGCGATGGACGGATCGGCCGGCCAGAAGATCGGGGAGCAGCTGCTGCTCCAGCATGTACTTGACGCCCAGGCTCGCCTTGTAAATCGCCGCGACGAATGCCTCGGGCCGCCATGGCCCGCGCTCGGGCCGCGCGCGATGGAGCAGGTAGGGCGGAAGCACGGCTGTTGCCACGAGCAGACGCCACAACTGCGGCAAGCTCAGGCCCGGGCGTGACCCGCGGAAGCAATGGTGCAGGAAAGCGAGCCCGGCTGCGATCTCGTCCCAGTGCTGTGCCACCTGGCGCAGCCCGCTCACGTTCATGGGGAGGTTGTGCTTGTAGCGGCTGCCCGCGTACGGACACTGCTTCAGCTGCGTCGGCGCGGCCCCTTCGAGGTCGGGAGGAGCGCGGTGCTCGCCCAAAGGCCGGTCCTCCTGGTCGAGCACCGCGTGAACCGAGAATATCCGCCAAAACGGAACGCCGGGCGTACGATCGCCCGCGCCGAGCCGGTCGCCGGTCGGCGGCGCGGGAAACTGGGTCGTCAGCTCGCGGGAAGAGAGGGTCGGCATGGCCGGCACAGGCTCGATCTCATTCCACCAACAGCGCGGCGCGCTTCGATTTCCGGACCCATCCGTAGCGGACCTGGCTCGGTAGCGGATCGTTCTTCTCGTACTCCGCCTTGAGGGCGCTCAAGCGATCGACATAGTCGGACGGAATGCTGCCGGGGCGGACCTGGGTGTCGATGTTGAACAGCCGTGCAAGGTTGAGGCCGAGAATCTTGTTCTTGGTCTCCCCGTCCCCCGCGCCGAGGGCCGGCAGGTCGTGGCTCTTGCGCATGGCCTCCGGTACCTCGAGGCGGCGCAGGGCTTCGATCTGCCATTGCGGCGAGCCCCACCAGATCGAATCGGTGCCCCAGATCACATGATCCGCGCCCATGCCACGAACGCATTGCCCTACGATCGCGGCGGCGAGCTCGGGGAAGGTGACGCACACCGTCGCGAACGTCGTGCCGAGCTCGGCGTAGACGTTGGTCACGCCATACTTCTCCGGAATCTCGGCCAGGTCGGTCACCCACGGAATTCGTCCCGTCTTCCTGAATTCCTCTACGGCCGATGACGCGTCCAGCAGCGGCCTGAAGGCTGCGTGGTAGATGATGAAGTTGAGATCCGGCCAGTCCTGCGCGGCTCGGCCGACGTCGTCCACCGTCGCATAGGGCCAGTTGCAAAACGCCTTGTAATCGATAGCGGGCAAGAGCCCCTTGTGCACCGAGACGTTCCTGATGTCGTACTTGCGCGCCTTCTCGTATGCGGGATAGGTGATCTCTTCGTCGTCCATGCGCCACGGGTACATCGACTCCGCCAGCAGGTCGCCGACGCCGTAGCCCTTCCACGAGTCGATGCGAAGCTCAGTCGCAATGCGGTCCATTTCTTCCAGGTTGCCGGGAAACCCCGGCCAGAACAGCCCTTGCGCGTACAACCGCTTGGACCCTGCCAGGCGGTTGACCAGCTCGCGGCTGCGGACGATCTCGTCCGAATTCAGCGGCTCGAGCTCCTTGGTTTCCGATGTGAAGCCGGTGAGGATTGCAAGGGTCGTGTCGCTTTCGAAGAACATGTTCCGGATGTACGCCTCGAGCTTGAACTGCTCGAGATCCTCGGGAAGGTCGGCGACCGCCGGATTCCATACCGACTTCCACGGGTTCTTTCCCCTCGTCCAGCGCCGCAGGTTGAGCAGCGGCTCCCAGCTGTAGCTCGGGCGCACGTGATGCGTCTGCGCATCGAACACGAACTGGGACGAATACCGATCGGTTCGCTTCTTGACCGCCTCGGGATCCTTCGCTTCGTTTGGATCCGTCTCGAAGTAGCCGCCGTGCACTTCGTTCATGGCCATGAATGCCGCCGCCATTCCGAGCTTCGTGTGCAAATACGGCGACGCATCCATTCCGAGCTTGGCGGCATGGCGCTCCGCGCTGGCGCGCAGGCGCCGCGCGACTTCGGATTGCCGTTTCGTCTGCGGAAGCGGCATGTATTCGCCGTTAGAGATCATCTGCAGGGGAATGGGCGAATGAAACGGCATGCGTTCCGCGCTCATGAGCCGCTTTTGGTCGCTTTGCGTAAGCCACATGTGGTTTCCTCTCACCTGTTGAACTTGTCGAGCGCTTTGGTCAGGGCCGATGTATCGAAGATCACGCCGAGCCTGACGAAGTAGAACTTATCGTCGCGCGACTCGCTCAGCACCACGCGCCGCTCGATGAGGTCGAAAATACGGGGCACGATTTCGCGCTCGACGAACGCGGCAACGCGCTTGTCGCCGGGACGCGCCCATCCCGCCGTGCTAATGGCGGCGAGATTGGCGACGGCCTTCTTGAGCGCGCTTTCCTGTGCCCGTCGCACGGCGGCGGCGCGCGCCAGCAACCCGCTGCCTGCGGGCTCCCGGCCCGTGCGCGGATCGATCTCGTGGAATTGCCCACGGCCCTCGGCGGTCAAGCCGTACTCGTGTTCGTCTACATATTGGTCGACGTGCATTGGTTCTCCCGTGGTTCCTCGCTCTCGACGACCCCTGCGCTGCGTGCCGCGCTCGCTAGAACCAACGGCCTGAGGCGTGCCGTTGAGGGCTCTCCGGGTGCAAAAGCGGCCGATCGATCGCGCGAATGCGCCGGCTTTGCGATCTACCCAGGAAGGCGGCCATGCGGCGCACGCCTTCCTTCAAGTTCTCGATCGAATTGGCATAGGAGAAGCGCACGTGGCGTTCAGGCCGGTGGAACCCGAAATCCAGCCCGGGGGCGATCGCAACTCCCGCCTCTTCCAGCAATGCCAATGCAAACGCCTGGCTGTCGGAGGTAAAGCGCGAGCAGTCGGCATAGACGTAAAATCCGCCCTGCGGTTCGACGGGAATGTTGAATCCGAGCTCGCGCAACGCCGGCAGCAGATAGTCGCGCCGCTCGCGAAACACCTCGCGCCGGCGTTCGAGCTCGGCGCGGGCGAGCGGCTTCAAGGCCGCCAACGCGGCGTATTGCGCCGGCGTGCTCGCGGCGATGAAGATGTTCTGGACGAGCTTTTCGATCGGAAAGATATATTCGCGCGGCCCGACGAGCCAACCCACCCGCCAGCCGGTCATGCCGTAGTACTTGGAAAAACTGTTGACGACGAACAGCCGGCCCGGCTTACCTGCCGCGCTCGACGGTGCAATTCCGTATACCAGGCCGTGATAGATTTCGTCCACGATCAATATCCCACCCAGGTCGTCCACGGTGCGCGCGATGCGGTCCATCTCCCGGTCCGAGACAAGGGAGCCGACGGGATTCGACGGCGATCCGACCAGCACAGCGGTCGTGCGCGGCGTCCAGTGACGGCGGATCAGGTCGGCGGTGAGTTGATATGAGGTCGACGCGTCCGCTGGGACGCTGACCGGCACGCCTTCGAACAGGCGCACGAAGTGTCGGTTGCACGGATAACCGGGATCAGTCAGCAGCACTTCATCGCCCGGCGACAGGATCGCGGCGAAGATGAGCTGCAGAGCGCCCGACGAGCCCGGCGTGACGACGACCTGCTCCGGATCGACCTGGATAGCCGGAGCGTACGAGCGCGCGATCGCGTCGCGCAGCGCGGGCAAACCGAGGTCCGGTGCGTAATGCGTCTTGCCCGCCTGTAACGCCGCAACACCGGCTTGTACGATCGGCTCGGCCGTGGAGAAATCGGGCTCGCCGAGGACCATGTACGCGACTGAACGCCCTTGGGCCTGGAGCGCGTCGGCCCGAACCATGACGTTCATCACATGAAACGGCTCGATCTGCGCCATCCTCGCCGCGAACAAGCTGCCGCGGCGCGCCGGAAAGTCGGCGAATGCGCCAGAGGATTCAGCCGATAGGCGTGGATCCATTGCTTCTCCTTAAACTGCTTCTTGTTTTTCTCCCTGAACCGCTTGTCTTACTCGTACAGGCTGATCTTCCGGCCGAGATACGACATCGAGATATCGCGATCGGAGAACGGACGCAGTGTCCGGGATCGACGACGCCGATTCAATACTCCGTTCGGAGGCCGGTTGAGTACTCCGTTCAGAGTACCGATTCAGATCGCGTGAGGGACGATGAGACGCGGAATCGACCTGCCTTCGACGCCCGGCCGGGAGGTCGCTCGATACTCCGTGCGGAACGGGAATTAATCTATCACGCCGTGACGGTCTGCGAGATACACTGCTTCCTGCCGCTTGTGCGTCCCGATTTTCTGGAACATGCGCTGCAGCTGCGTCTTCACGGTCCACTCGCTCTTGCCCAGAGCCGCGCCGATCTCCGAGTTGGTCTTGCCTTGACGTAACCACCGGAGCAATTCCCGCTCGCTCTTGGTCAATGTGGAGTGCAGCATCGCCCGGGATGCCATACCGGGCTCGACACGCTCGGTCGCGCGCGAAAAGGCGCGGTGCGCCTCCGGAGCGAGGACGCTCATGAGCAGCACGTGTTTCCGTTGCAACGGCTGGGGAACGTCGTAAAGGCAGAAGCAACACGCCGTCCGATTCTCGTCGTCGATAAAACCGAAGGACAGAGCGTTGGTCAGCCCGTGTCGGGTGAAGTTTTCGAGCCAGCGGGGATCGACGTCCTTTCCGGGACGCTTCGCGTCGATGAACTGCAGCCGACGCGTCCTGAACCACTCACGCAACATCGGGCTGTTTCCTTCCCCCAGGGGATCGCAAATCCCGTCCAGGTAGCTCTTCGGCAGTCCCGCGGTGACGACATGTGTCGTGGTGATTCCGAGCGCGTGCACCCGGCCGAACCGCGAGAGCGATCGAAGGTGAGGGATCGCGGCGTTCACCGGCCCCTTATACCAATCTCGGAGATCGTCGATCGACCGGATGTTTGCAATTGCCCGTCTAACGGTCTTCAACGACTGCACAATGTCCACGGTCTTTTGTTGCCGGGAGGAAGTTTCCAGATGCACGGGCAGGAGACTCTGCATGAGTGCCTCGTAGGTACCCTCGGGTCACGTCGCGGGAAAAGTGTGATGACGAAGCTTTTCGTCAACGTTACGGCGAAGTGAATTTTCGATGGCGCAGCCGGCGTCGGTGGTGATCTGGTGTATGCGGCGGTTGTTCGCGAACCGCAGCGGAACCGCCTGACAGACACGGACGAAAGAGAGCGCCGCCCCCCCCAGGGCTGCCCGGAGATTTGGGATCATGCGAACTCTCCCTTATGATTACATCATTCGCCGCAGCTTCGGACTCCGGCAAACGCGAATCGCTTCCGGGTATTTGGGAACCGCTAATATTGTGGAAGCATTCTTGACCGAATCAGTATACGGAAAAATACCTGCACAACCCTTCGGGGATTCAGGACTGTTCGTGTCGGGCAAAACCGACAATTTCAGTAAGGGAATTCCTGACTGTGAGGTCCGCGACCTCGGAAGGGAGATCGCATGAGCACCACAATCTACGAACTGCGCGGCGCCGTCGCAGTGATCGCGATGAACAACCCGCCCGTCAACGGGCTGGGCTTCGAGCTGCGGCGCGACATCATGGAAGGCCTCGGCCGTGCCGAAGCCGATGCGAAAGTGAAGGCCGTGGTGCTGATCGGCAGCGCGCGGGCGTTCTCCGGCGGGGCGGATATCCGGGAGTTCGGCTCTCCCAAGGCCTCCGCGGAACCCACTCTCAACACCGTGATCCGCGCGTTGGAAAGCGCGGAGAAACCCATCGTCGCGGCGATCGGTGGCGCCTGCATGGGCGGCGGGCTGGAGCTGGCCATGGGCTGTCACTTCCGCGTGGCCGCGAAGGGTGCGCAGATCGCCCTGCCTGAAGTGAAACTGGGGCTGATGCCCGGCGCGGGCGGTACCCAGCGCCTGCCCAGGCTCATCGGTGCCGAAGCGGCTCTCGACATGATCGTCTCCGGCAACCCCGTGCCCTCGGAGCAGCTCAGGGACAGGGCGATATTCGACGAGATGATCGAGCAAGATCTGCTGCCGGGGGCCGTCGCGTTCGCCGAGAGGGTTGTCGCGGAAGGACGCCCCTTGAAGCGCGTGCGCGATATGAAAGTCAGCCTTGCCAACGCGGACGGGTTCTTCCGGGCCGCTCGCGATGCGGTCCGCGCGAAGGCAAAAAATTTCCCGGCACCGCTCAAATGCGTCGACGCCGTTGCGGCCGCCGTCGCGCTGCCCTATGAGGAAGGAGCACGGTTCGAGCGTGAATCATTCGTGCAGTTGATGCAGACCCCGGAATCCCGCGCGCTGCGCCATGCTTTCTTCGGAGAACGGGCGGCCGCGAAGATTCCCGATGTGCCGGAGGACACGCCGCTGCGCAAGATCGAGAAGGTGGCGGTCATCGGCGCGGGCACCATGGGCGGGGGCATCGCGATGAATTTCCTCAGCGCCGGCATTCCCGTCACCTTGTTGGGGATGAGGCAGGAGGCGCTCGACAAGGGAGTGGCGACGATCCGCGGGAACTACGAAGCGAGCGCCAGGAAGGGAAGGCTCACCACGCAGCAAGTCGAGGAGCGCATGGCGCTCCTCAAGCCGACCCTCTCTTACGATGATCTGAAGGATGCCGATATGGTGATCGAGGCGGTGTTCGAAGATATCACTGTGAAGGAAGCGGTGTTCAAGCAATTGGACAAGGTGATGAGGGCCGGCGCCATTCTCGCCTCCAACACCTCCACGCTGGATGTGAACAAGATCGCAGCCTTCACCAGGCGGCCCCAGGACGTGGTCGGCACGCACTTCTTCAGTCCCGCCAACGTGATGAAGCTCCTGGAAGTGGTGCGCGGCGCAAAGACTGCCAAGGACGTGCTCGCCACGGTGATGGGTTTGGCGAGGAAGATCAGGAAGACCGCGGTCGTCTCGGGGGTATGTGATGGCTTCATCGGCAACCGCATGATCGAACAATACCTCCGCCAGGCATTGTTCTTGTTGGAGGAAGGGGCGACGCCCAGGCAGGTGGACCGCGCGATGGAAAACTGGGGCATGGCGATGGGCCCCTTCCGCATGTCCGACCTGGCCGGCAACGACATCGGCTGGGCCATCCGCAAACGGCGCTACCGGGAGCAATCCGATTTGAAGTATTCGAAGATCGCCGACCGGCTGTGCGAACAGGGTCGCTTCGGTCAGAAGTCGGGCCTGGGTTGGTATCGCTACGAGGCTGGCCGTCGCGATGCGGTTCCGGACCCCGCCGTCGAGCAGATGATCGTCAGCTACAGCAAGGAGATCGGATCGCAGCGCCGCAACATCGGCGATGCCGAAATCGTGCAGCGCTTGATCTTTGCGCTCGTCAACGAAGGGGCGGCGATCCTGCAGGAGGGCATTTCATCGCGTGCTTCCGACATCGACATGGTCTACCTGACCGGTTACGGTTTTCCCCCGCACCGGGGCGGGCCGATGCTCTATGCCGACGAGGTGGGCCTGGACAAGGTCATCGAGAGCATGAAGCGCTTCGCCGCCCATCCCCACGGGGATCCCGGTTTCTGGAAGCCCGCGCCTCTGCTGGCGAAGCTGGCGAGCGAAGGAAAGAGTTTCAACTAGGGCCGGACGATCCCGGAGCGGATGTCTATTCGACCTTGGCGCCCGAGGCCTTTACCACCTTGGCCCATTTCACGACTTCGTTGTGGATGAAGGAGCCGAATTCCTCGGGCGTCCACGATCTTGCCAGGGCGCCTTGCTGGGCGAGCTTCTCCTTCACGTCGGCCTGCGCGAGCGCCTTGTTCACTTCGCCGTTGATGCGCACGATGGCGTCTCTCGGAGTGCCCCGGGGCACGACGATGCCGAACCAGGCCGTCGCCTCGTAGCCGGGCACGCCGGCTTCCTGCATGGTCGGCAGATCGGGCAGCTCCGGGTAACGCGTGACCGTCGTCACCGCCAGCGCGCGCAGCTTGCCGCTGCGGATGTGTCCGATCGAGGACGTGAGGTTGTCGAACATCACGTCGACCTGCCCGCCGAGCATGTCGGCGAGCGCCGGTCCGCTGCCTTTGTAGGGGATGTGGACGATATTGACGCCGGTGAGCATCTTGAACATCTCGGCCGACATGTGGATCGAGGTGCCGCTGCCCGAGGACGCGAAATTGATCTTGCCCGGCTTCGCCTTCGCCAGCGCGATGAACTCGGCGACCGATTTGGCGGGCACCGAAGGGTGCACGATCATCACGTTCGGTACCAGCGCGACCATTGCCGCAGGCGCAAGGTCCTTCTCGACGTCGTAGTTGATCTTCGTGTACAAGGTCGCGCTGATCGATTGCGCCACGGTCAGCTGCAAGATCGTGTACCCGTCCGGAGCGGATCTCGCCACGAACTCCGTGCCGACGTTGCCGGCCGCGCCGGGGCGGTTCTCGACGACCACCGACTGGCCGAGCGGCCCGCTGATCTTGTCCGCCATGATGCGCGCCGTGATGTCGGTCGCGCCCGCGGGCGGGAACGGAACGATGTAGCGGATGGGCTTGGACGGCCAGGTTTGGGCCCGGGCCGCCGCTGCGGCAAGAAACGCAACCAGAAACACGAACGCGATGCGGGCAAACATGGCACCTCCTACGGGAGATTTCTCGGGAGGTATTCTACGATGATCGGGATCGAAACTGCTCCTCTTCCGATGCCAGAGAGTCGCCCTGATTCGATTTGGTGTATGGTTCGCAGGACAGGGAGGTCGAACTCATGGCGAAAGTTATTCGGCTAATGGCGATCGGGGCCGCAGTTTCCCTTGTCGCGCCGGTCTGGGCCCAGGACGCCGCCCGGACCTCGCCCGTCAAGGTGGTGACCAAGACGCTTGTGGCTTCGGAAGCGCAGAAGGAATGCCTTTCCCTCAACAACAGGCAGCGGCTCCAATACAAATTTCGCGCCGACGGACCGCTGAACTTCAAGCTCTCGCACCAGGAGGAAAGGGAAATCATCGATTTCAAGCGCGACGGGACCGACAGCGCGTCGGGCAGTTTCGTCCCGCGGAAGGCGGGCGATCATTGCCTCGTCTGGTCCAACACCGGCAAACACGCGGTGACCCTTCGCTACGAGTTCCAGCGCGGTTCGCAGTGAACCCTCAACGAAGGGCGCGCGGGCCGCGTCGCCGATTTTGAACGGCGGCAAAGGACCCGGCGCCGCACGGACCGTCGCCGCCGTAGCGATGACCCTCGCGGTGCAGTCGCTCACGGCGATGGCGCTGGCGGTGCCCTCGGTGCTCGCCCCGGTCGCGGCCGCCGATTTCGGCGCAGCGCCGACCGCGGTCGGTCAGTGGGTCGGGTTCTCCTACATGGTGGCGATGTTCGCGGGGCTCGCGAGCGGGACGCTGGTCGGCCGGCACGGCCCGGTGCGCGTGCTTCAGGTCGCCGTTCTCGGCGTGGCGCTGGGTCTGGCCGTGGGGGCGGGAGCCCATGTCGCGCTGCTTTTTCTCTGCGGGGCGTTCCTCGGGACCGCGCACGGTCTGGTCAACCCGGCGAGCTCCGCTATTCTCGCCGTTGCGGCACCGGTGCGAATGCGTTCGACGATTTTCTCGATCAAGCAGACGGGCGTCCCCGTCGGAGGAGCCCTAGCGGGAATGCTCGTGCCGGTGCTCCTGTTGTGGACGAGCTGGCAAATCGCGGTGCTCGTCCTCGCGCTCGGCGCCGCGGCCTTCCTCGCGGTGCTCGTTCCGTTCCGCCGAGTCTACGACTGGGATCGCAATCCGGGCCAGCGCCTGCACCTTCGCGGCTTTGCAGCGCCCGTCGCGGAGGTCTGGGCGCGCCGGCCGATTCTCGAACTGGCTCTGGTCTCGGCTTTGTATTCGGCCGTCCAGATAAGTTTCCTGACCTATCTCGTGTCCTATCTCAAGATCGAGCTCGCGTATTCGCTGGTGGCCGCCGGCTTGGTGTTTTCAGCGTCGCAGTTCGCGGGCGCGCTCGGCCGGGTTTTCTGGGGCGCCCTCGCCGACCATGTTTTCAAGCCGCGAGGGGTCCTGGCCGCGCTCGGCCTGGTCATGGCGCTTTGCGGGTTCGCCGTGGCCTTGTTCACGGCCGGCTGGCCGCCCGTCGCGGTCTTCGCGGTCTGCGTGCTGTACGGCGCCACGGCGGTAGGCTGGAACGGCGTGTTTCTCGCCGAGGTGGCGCGGCTCGCGCCGCAAGGCCGGGTCGCCATCGTCACCGGCGGGACGCAATTTTTCACGTTCGCAGGCGTGCTGGTCGGACCTCCGATTTTTGGAGCGATCGCATCGGCGACGGGAAGCTACGGCACCGGGTTCGTTCTTATCGCCGCCCTGCCTCTTCTGGCGAGCGTCGGCCTGCTCGCTTCGCGAGGCCGCGGCCCGGTGGGTCGAGGGTGAGCGTGCGGCCGTGAACGCATCTCCCGAAGAGGCCGTGCTGCTGCTGCACGGGGCGTGGATGAACCGCTGGGTCATGAGCTATCTCGCTTTGGCGCTTCGGCGGGAAGGTTTTGCAGTGCATGCGCTGAGCTACCGCACCATGCGAGGCACGCTCGCGGAGCACCTTGCCCGCGTGGCCGAGAGAATTGCGGCGCTCGAGGCGCCGCGGGTGCATCTGGTCGGCCACAGCCTGGGCGGAGTCATCGTGCTGCGCTACCTGCAGCGAGCCGCGGATAAACGCGTCCGGCGCGCCGTGCTGCTCGGCGCGCCGGTCGCAGGCTGTCGCGCGGCGGCCGACCTCGCGCAGAGGGCGGGCGGTGAGTTGCTGCTGGGGGCAAGCCTCGGGGTGTGGCGCGAGCCCGTCGATGTCTCCGTCGACCCGCGCTTCGAGATCGGCGCCATCGCCGGCACCGTCGCGTTCGGCCTGGGCCGCATGGTGACGCGGCTGCCGAAGCCGAACGACGGCGTCGTCTGTGTCGACGAGACGAACTTTCCCGCCCTGCGCGACCATCTCGCTCTCCCGGTCGGTCACACGGTGATGCTGGCATCGCCGCGCGTCGCGCGCCAGACCGCCGCGTTCCTCAGGACCGGTGCATTCCGGCGATGAAGCGGCTCGCGGCTCTCGGCGCCCTCTATTTCGTCTCGGGCTGCGTCTCGCTCGAATACTACGCGCAGGCGGTAGGCGGGCACCTGGAGGTGATACGGCTCGCGGTTCCGATCGAGGAGCGCCTGCGCGACGCGGACACGCCCGAGCCGCTCCGCGCAAAACTGGCGAAGGTGCTCGCCATCCGGGAATTCGCCAGCCGCGACCTCGCGCTTCCGGACAACGGCAGCTATCGCCGCTACGCCGACATCGGCCGGCCGTTCGTGGTCTGGAACGTTTTTGGCGCGCCCGAATTCTCCGTGAAGCCGCTCGAGTCGTGTTTTCTTTTCGCCGGGTGCGTGAGCTACCGGGGTTTTTACTCCGAGGAGGCGGCGCAGCGGCATGCGGCTTCGCTCGCCGAACGAGGCCACGATATCTACGTCGGCGGCGTCGCCGCGTATTCGACGCTCGGCTGGTTCAGCGATCCGGTGCTCTCGACTTTCATTCAGTATCCGGAACCCGAGGTCGCGCGCATCGTGTTTCACGAGCTCGCCCACCAGGTCGTGTACGTGAAAGGCGACACGATGTTCAACGAATCCTTCGCCGCTGCGGTGGAGGATGAGGGGGTGCGCCGCTGGCTCGGGCGCGAGGGAACGCCCGCGCAGCGCGCGGCCTACGAGGACTCCCGGCGCAGGCGCTCGGAATTCGTCGCGCTCGTGGGCAAGTACCGCGCGTTACTCGCCGCATTCTACGATCGGCCGGCCGGGCCGGAGGAAAAACGCGCCGGAAAGCGGCGCCAGTTCTCGGCGATGCAGGACGAATACCTGGCGCTCAAGGCTTCGTGGGGCGGCTTCGCCGGCTACGACCGGCTGATGGCACGCGGGGCAAACAACGCGCTGCTCGCGTCGATCGCGAGCTACGCGGAGCTCGTGCCTGCATTTCGCGCGCTGCTCGCCCAAGAGCACGACGATCTGCCGGCCTTTTACGCCGCCGTGCGCGAGCTGGCGAAGCTGGACAAGCCGGAGCGCGATGCGCGGCTCGCCGCCCTGAGCCGCTAGCTGAGCGGCAGCATGACGTGTTTCTTGTACGACGCGCGCTGCTGCAGCCGCCGGTAATAAGCCTCGACTGCGGGCAGCTTGGGGCGCTTCACCGCGAGCGCGTTCCAGCGATAGAGAAAGGTTCCCAGCGGAATATCGCCCATGGTGAAGGACTTGCCGGCGACATGATCGCGCCCCTCCAGGCTCTGCTCGAACACCTGGAAGGCCAGCGCGACTTTTTCCGCGTCGGCCTCGATCGCCGCCATGTTGCGCTTTTCGGGAGGCGTGCGGACCAGGCCCCAGAAAACGGGCGTGAGCGCCGGCGCGACGGTGCTCGTCGTCCAATCCATCCAGCGATCGGCGTCGGCGCGCTGACGGGGATCGGTCGGCCAGAGCGTGCCCGCACCGTGCTTCGCCGAGAGATAGCGCACGATCGCGTTCGACTCCCACAGCACCAGCCCGTCATCCTCGATCGTCGGCACGCGGCCGTTCGGATTCATCTTGCGGTAGAAAGGCTCGTTCACGACGCCGAACTGCAGGCCGGCGTCGGTGCGCTCGTAGGGGACTTTCAGCTCGTCGAGCGCCCAGAGCACCTTCTGCACGTTGATGGAATTGATCCTGCCCCAAAGTTTCAGCATGCTCGTTCCTCCAGGTGATTCATTGCGCCTGCCTGGGCCGATTCGACGGCCCCTCTCCCGGCTGCGGCTTCAGCGCATCGGCAAGCGGCGTTCGTACTCCGCCGGTCGCCCAAGCTTCGCGCTCGGCGGCCAGAGCCACGTACTGCAGGCGCTCCGCGGTGATCGGGTGGGTGATCTGGAACTGCGCTCCGCGCGGCGCGTCCGGCCGCGCGTCGCGAAAAACCCGAAAGAGATCCTGTACCCCGCCGACGTGACCATAGACCTTGCCGATCGCCCGCAGGGCGTCGGCGTCGGCCTCGGTTTCCTGGTCGCGACTGAACTTCAGCAGCGTCAGGTTCGGCACCGCTCCGAGTACCCGATCCGCAATGCTGTTTCCGGACGATATCCCGATCACCGACAGCAGCAGGGCCAGCGCGACGCCGCGTCCCAGGCTGGCCGCCGGGTGACGGTGCCGCACGTGCGCGATCTATTCTACTCGCGGCGCGCGGTGTCGCACCGCGTGCGTTACCATACCGGCCTTCCGACTCCGAACGATCCCGCTCCTGGCATGGACACGCGTATTGCGGCCGCCGTTTTCGCGCTTTCGCTGTGCGGCTGCGCGATATTCAGCGAAACCTACGGCATCCAGGAGGTCGACAACTGGGTGAGGAACAACGAACCCCTCGCCGAGTCGGGAAAGATGAAGTGGTCGGATTTCTACGCGCAGTACCTCGAGCGAGTCTCCGCCGCTCCGGTGATCAGCCAGAGTCCTGTCGTGGAGCGGCTGGGCATCATGATCACCGCCTCGCTTTTTTACGAGCAGGGGCGCTTGGACAAGGCCGGATTCGATTCCGTCCAGCGCATCGTGCGGACTTATCAGACGATCGACGACCCGGCGGCGAACATGCTCGCGCGGACTGCGCTCGTCCGGGCGCTGGAACCCAAGGCGGCGGGCGCGCAGCCGGGGACTTCGTTTCGTTAACTCTCAACAAGCCGCCAGGCCGCGACCGGCGCCCGAGCCGCCTTTCAGAATCCCACCGGGAGGCTGTCGCGCCTCGCATCGGAGGCGCAGAGATACCCGTCCTCGAGCCGGTGCGCGATCTGGGCGCAGCCGAAGGCGTTGTAGTCCTCGGGAAGCTTCATCACGCGGTGGCCCCGCGCGGCGAGGTCTGCCAGGGTCGCCTCGGGCCACTCGTCCTCGAAGGTGACATCCAGGCCCTGCACGATGCGAAAGCGCGGGCCGTCGATCGCGCCCTGCGGCCCCTGGCCGTAGTCGGCCATGCGCACCATCATCTGCGTGTGCCCTTGCGGCTGCATGCTCCCGCCCATCAGGCCGAAGCTCATGAGGGGTGCGCCGTTCCGCGTGACGAACCCCGGGATGATCGTGTGGAAAGGACGCTTCCCCGGCGCCACCTGGTTGGGGTGGCCGGGTGTGAGCACAAAGCCCGAGCCGCGGTTCTGCAGGCTGATTCCGGTGCCCGGCACCACGACCCCCGAGCCGAAGCCCATGTAGTTCGACTGGATCATCGACACCATCATGCCGCCTGCGTCCGCTGCGGTCAGGTAGACGGTGCCGCCACGGGGCGGCGAGCCTGCGCCGAAGTCCTGGGCGCGCTTCATGTCGATGAACTTTGAGCGCGACTTGAGGTAGTCCGGATCGAGCAGCCGTTCCGGCGCGACCTGCATCGCCTTGAGATCGCCGACGAAACGGTAGGCGTCGGCAAAGGCGAGCTTCACCGCCTCGATCTGCAGGTGCGCGCTGCCGGCCGAATCGACCGGATGATCCGCGACATCGAAGTTCGAAAGAATACCGAGGGCCATCAGGCACACGATGCCCTGGCCGTTCGGCGGGATCTCGTGCACGGTGAGCCCGCGGTAGTCCTGGTTGATCGTGCCCGGCCAGTCGTTCGCGTGCGCGGCGAGATCCGCGCGGGTCATGGCTCCACCGGTTGCCTTGGCGTACGCCTCGATTTTTTCCGCGAGCTCGCCCCGGTAGAAAGATTCGCCCTTCGTGGCGGCGATCTTCTCCAGGGTTTTCGCCTGCTCGGGGAAGCGGAAAATCTCACCCGCGCGCGGCGAGCGGCCCTCGCGCAGGAAGGCCTCGGCAAAGCCGGGCTGGCCGCGCAGCTCGGGCACCTGCGGGTCCCAGCGCTCGGCGACGAAGGGCGAGACCGGAAATCCGCGGGCCGCGTACTCGATCGCCGGCTCGAAGAGCTTTTCGAAGGGGAGCCTGCCGAATTTCTTCGAGAGCTCCACCCAGGCCGAGACACAACCCGGGACCGACACGCTGTTCCAGCCGCGCACGGGCATCGCCTTCTGCCCCTTGAAATATTCCGGCGTCCACGCGGCAGGCGAGCGCCCCGAAGCGTTCAGGCCGTGCAGTTTCTTTCCGTCCCAGATGATGGCGAACGCGTCGCTGCCGATGCCGTTCGAAATCGGTTCGACCACCGTGAGCGTCATCGCGGCGGCGAGCGCGGCATCGACCGCGTTGCCGCCTGCGAGCAGCATCCGGAGGCCCGCCTGCGCGGCGAGCGGCTGCGAGGTGGAAACGACGTTTCTTGCGAGCGTCGGGCGGCGGCGCGTCGGGTAGGGCGTGTCGAATACGATCGGCTTCGCGGTTCGCTGGAGCATTTGTTTCGCTCTTTCGTCTGACTTCAGGCTCCGGCGGCGGCCGAGAGCGCGTTGTCTATGTCCCAAAGGATATCATCAAGGGTCTCCAGGCCGACGGAGATGCGGACCATATCGGGGGTGACCCCGGCCTTCGCCTGCTCCTCCTCCGACATCTGCCGGTGAGTGGTCGAGGCGGGGTGGATGATGAGCGTCTTCGCGTCGCCGATGTTGGCGAGATGGCTCATGAAGGTCGCCGCCTCGATGAACTTCACGCCCGCCTTCGCCCCGCCCTTGACCCCGAAGTTCAGGAGGCCGCTCGCGCCCTTCGGCAGGTACTTCTGCGCGAGCTTGTGGTACTTGTTGTCGGGCAATCCCGGGTAGTTCACCCACGACACCTTGGGATGGCTCTGCAGGAACTTCGCGACCGCGAGCGTGTTCGTGCAATGACGCTCCATCCTGACGGGCAGCGTCTCCAACCCCTGCAGCAGCAGCCAGGCGTTGAAGGGCGAAAGCGAAGGGCCGAAAGTGCGCAGCGTCTCCATGCGCGCGCGCATGGAGTAGCCGAAGTCACCGAAGGTCTCGTAGAAGCGCACGCCGTGGTAGCCGCGCGAGGGCTCGGTCATCCCCGGGAAGTTGCCGTTGTCCCAGGGAAATTTTCCCGACTCCACGATGAGCCCGCCCATGGTGGTGCCGTGGCCGCCGATGTATTTCGTCGCCGAGTGCACCACGATGTCCGCGCCCCATTCGAACGGCCGGCACAGGTAGGGCGAGGGCACGGTGTTGTCCACCATGAAAGGAACGCCCGCCTCGCGCGCGATTTTCCCTATCGCCTCGATGTCGACGATATTGATGAGCGGATTGCCTAGAGTCTCGGCGTACAGCAGCTTGGTTTTCTTGGTGATCGCGCGGCGGAAATTCTCCGGGTCGTCGGGGTTGACGAAGCTTGTTTCGATGCCGAGCTTGCGCAGGTTCACTTCGAGCAGCGTGTAGGTGCCGCCGTAGAGCGTCGAGGCCGAAACGATGTGGTCGCCCGCCTCGCACAGCGTGAGTATTGCCGTCATCTCGGCCGCCTGCCCGGTAGCCGTGGCGACCGCGGCGCGGCCGCCTTCGAGCGCGGCGACCCTTTCCTCGAGGACGGCGGTGGTCGGGTTGGAGAGCCGCGTATAGACGTTGCCGAAGGTCTGCAGATTGAAAAGGCTCGCGGCGTGATCGGTCGAATCGAACACGTAGGACGTGGTCTGGTACAGGGGCACCGCGCGTGAGCCCGTGGCGGGATCGGGAATCTGACCTGCGTGCAGCGCCAGCGTCTCGATGCCGTACTTGCGGTCAGCCATGGGTTGACGCGCTCAGTACGACAGCCATTGCGGCCGTTTTGCGGAGATGACTTTCGTGTTCACGCCACACCAGTTGAGGCCGCCAAAGAGACGTCCGTGCTCGATTTTCACGCAGCGGTCCATGACCGCCTCGAGTCCGGCGGCTTCGGCTTTCTTCGCCGCCTCTGAATTCTTGACGCCAAGCTGTTGCCACAGCACCTTCGCGCCGATCGCGATCGCGTCCTCGGCGATCGGCATGATGTCTTCGGTTTTTCTGAAGCAGTCGACGATGTCCACCTTGACCGGGATGTCGCGGAGCAACTTGTAGCTTTTCTGCCCGAGGATGGCGTCGTGCTTCGGATTCACAGGAATCACGGTGTAGCCGTGCTCGATCATGTATTTCGCCGCGAAGTAGCTCGGACGGAACCAGTCGCCCGAAAGGCCGACGACCGCGATCACCTTGCTCGTCTTCAGGATGCGGCGCAGTCCGGGAATGTCGTCGATCATGGCTTGGGGCGAGACCCTGCGCCGATTTTATCCAATCGGCCCGTGGTGCGCATGGCCGGCGTGGAGTTGCAGCCTTGGGGACCCGCTATGCCAGGGCAGTCTGGTCGGCTTTCGGCAGCAGAGCGGTCACCGAGTCGAAGGGCGCTGGCCGACCGAGGAGGTAGCCCTGGAGCTCGTCGCACATGAATCGCCGCAGGAGCTTTGCCTGGTCCTCGGTCTCCACGCCCTCGGCGATCACCTTGAGATTGAGCGAGTGCGCGAGCGAGATGATGGTCGAGACGATGGTCATGCTTTCCGCGTTCTCCGACATCGTGTCGATGAAAGATTGGTCGATCTTGAGCGCGGTGATAGGGAGCTTGGCGAGGTAGCGCAGCGAGGAATGGCCGGTGCCGAAATCGTCCACCATGATATCCACGCCCAACTTCCTCAGCGCCTTGAGCCTCGGGATGATCTCCTCGATATTCCTCATGATGAGGCTCTCGGTGATCTCCAGGTCCAGCCCGCTTCCGGGCGCGTCGTTCGAAGCGCGGTTCTCGCCGATGATGGATTTCACGGTGTCGACGAAGTCTTTCTGCTGCAGCTGGATGGCCGAGACGTTCACCGCAATGCGCGGGGGAAGCAGTCCCGCCGCGCGCCAGCGGCCGTAGTCGGAGAGCGCCCTGCGGATCGCCCAGAAGCCGACCTCCAGGATCATCCCCGTTTCCTCGAGGAGCGGGATGAACCGACCCGGCGCCACCAGGCCGGTCTCGGGATCCTGCCAGCGGATGAGCGCCTCGACGCTGGCGATCGCACCGCTCGTCGAATCCACCTTGGGCTGGTAGTGCAGCACGAACTGCTCGACCTCGATGGCGCGGCGCAGCTTGTTCTCGAGCTTGAGCGAATCCGCCATCTTCGCGTTGAGCGAAGGCTCGTAGAATAGATAAGGCTCGCCAGAGGCCTTGGTCTTCTTGAGCGCAGCCTCGGCGTTTCGGAACAGCGTTTCCGCGTCGCCGCCGTCGTCGGGATAGATCGCGATGCCAACTGCCAGGGAAACCCTCAATTCCTGCCCTTCGACCGTGAACGGCATCTGGAATGCTTCGACGTGGAGGCTTTCGATGCGGTGCGCGACCTCCGAGAGTTCCTGGATATCCGGCAGAAACGTGGCGAAGGAATCTCCGGCGATACGCGCGAGATTCTCCGGATTACGCATGCTTTTCGGCAGGCGCGCCGCGATCTGCTTCAGCAACTCGTCTCCCGCTCGACGCCCGAGCGTTTCGTTGATCAGCCGGAAGCGCTTGACGTCGCCGATCGCGAGCACGAGCCGGCTCGACGACTGGGCGGCCGCGCGCAGCGCCTGCGACAGGCGCTCCAGGAACAGCGTCCGGTTCGGCAGGCCCGTGAGCGGGTCGTAGTAGGCGAGGTAGTCGAGGCGCGCAGTCTTGTCGATATTTTCAAGCGCGAACGAGATGTCGCCGGCGAGCTCGGTCAGCAGCTTGAGTTCGTCCCCGCTGAAGAAGTTCTGCTCTCTGGCGAATAGCGTCAACGTAGCCGCCACTTTGTCCTCCACCATCAGCGGCATGGCGATAATCGATTGGAAGCCCTTTCTCAGCGCCTCATCGCGCCGCGATCCGCCTGCCCCGGGATCGGCACTGATGTCGTTGGTGATTACGGGCTTCTTTCCGCGGATCGCGCGGCCCACTATTCCCTGTCCCATTGGGACGTCGCCGCGCGCACTCGCTTTCATGGACACCGCGCTTTCGTCCATCCCCTTCCAGGCGACCGGCGTGACCTCGAGCGTGGACCGGTCGAACTCGCCGATCCAGGCCATGCCGAAGTTCCCGTCCTCGACCGCGATGCGGCAGGCTTCCTCGAAGAGCTCCTGGCGATCGCGCACGCGCACGATGAGCGTGTTGATCCCGCTCAGCACCGCATAGACACGGTTGAGGCGGCGGATTTTTTCCTCGGCCTGCTTTTGCTCGGTCACGTCCTGGATCGTGTTAAACCAGCGCTGCCCGCCGTCCGGGTCGGTTTGGCCCTGAAGCGGTTCCATTGCCTGGCGCACGTAAATCCATGCGCCGTCGGCGCGGCGCAGCCGGTACTCGACGTCCGTGTGCACGCCGCTGACACCGGCTTCGATGGCTTTTCCGCGGAACATCGAGCGGTCATCCGGGTGCAGGAGGTCGAGCCATTCGCGCGTGCTTCGGGGCATCTGGGCGGGATCGAACCCTATCAGCAGCGGGAGTGTTTCGGACCAACTCTCGAACGACCCGTCCAGCCCGGTGATCACCTGCGCAAGCTTCGCCATCAGCTGAGCGCGGCGCAACCCTGCCTCGCTCGTGGCCAGCGCCTGCTCGGCCACTTTCCGCTCGGTAGTGTCGCGCGCGATGCCCTGATGCGTGCCGTTGGCGAGAAATCTGATATTGATCTCTACCGGAAAAGAGGTGCCGTCCTTGCGCTGTATCACGCGCTCGAATAGCCTGGCTTTGACTTCGGAAAGATCAGCAAGGCGCTTTTCCAGGCTGGCCCGCTCGCCCTCGGGGTAAGTGTCTGCAACGTTCAGCCCGAGCAGCTCTGCTTCGCTGTACCCCAGCATTTCACAATAGCTGGGGTTGACGACGAGGAAGTTGCCTTCCCTGTCTGTCACAAAAATTCCATCCAACGCCTGTCCGACGAGATCGCGGTATTTGACCTCGCTCTCCCGCAAGGCCGCTTCCGCGAGTTTTCCTCTCCGCCGCCCTTCGGCCTCGCGCAACTCGCGCTGGATCGCAGGGCCGAGCCGCGCGAGATTGATTTTCATGACATAGTCGTTGGCGCCGACCTTCAGGGCCTCGACCGCGGCGTCCTCGCCGATCGTTCCGGACACAAAGATGAAGGGGATTTCGGCTTCCGACTCGCGCGCAATCGCGAGCGCCGCTTTCCCGCTGAAGCACGGCATTGAAAAATCCGACACGATGATATCGGGTTTGAAATCCCCGAGTTCGCGCCGAAAGTCGGACTCGGTCTCCACTCTGCGGCTTTGGAAAGTGAGTCCAGCGCGCTTCAGTTCACGCAATGTCAGCTCAGCGTCCCGCTCGACATCTTCGACAAGCAGGATTTTGACTTGGTCGGGCATGTTGCTCCGGATTCGATCGTCTCAACTCGTGATTTGAGGAGGCGGTTCGTTGATGACGGCCCAAAACATGCCCGTCTGTTTGATGGCTTCGACAAATTTCTGAAAACCGACTGGTTTGACTACATAGGCATTGACCCCTAGCTTGTAGCTTTTCACCAGATCGGCTTCCTCGCGCGACGAGGTCAGCATCACGACCGGTATGATCTTGAGCGCGTCGTCCTTCTTGATCTGCTCCAGTACTTCCATGCCGTCAATTTTGGGCATTTTCAAGTCAAGAAGTATCGCGATCGGAAGCCGATCATCACGGGATTGGAAGTTTCCCCGCCGGTAAAGGTAATCCAGCGCCTCTGCGCCGTCCCGGGCGACGACGACTTCGTTGGCGAGATTGTTCCTCTTCAAAGCGGCAAGGACCAATTCGATGTCCTTCAAATTGTCTTCAGCCAGGAGAATCGGTCTCAGCTCCGTCATGGGCTATTCCTTTCGGAATCAGGAAAGGTGAAATAGAAGGTCGCTCCTTCGTCGACTTTCGCCTGAGCCCAGGTCCGGCCTCCATGGCGAGCGACGATCCGGCTTACATTGGCAAGGCCCACACCCGTGCCCTCGAATTCTTCCGCCCGATGCAGCCGCTGGAATACCCCGAACAGCTTGTCGGCGTACTTCATCTCGAAGCCTGCTCCATTGTCCCGCACGTAAAATTCCAGCTCGCCGCCCTTCTTGCTACAACCGATGTCGATCTTCGCCAAATCGCGCGGACGGGTGTATTTGATCGAATTCGAGAGCAAGTTCATCCAGACTTGTTTCAGCATCGAAGAATCTCCTCGCACGTCGGGCAAGGAATGAACTTCCCATTCGATTTTCCGTCCGTCAATATCCCCGGCCAGCTCCTGCACCACTTGCTTCACCAGCGCAGCCATGCTGACCCGGGTCTGGCGCATCTCGACGCGACCCATTCTCGAAAACGCGAGCAGGTCGTCTATCAGCTTGCCCATTTGCTTCACTGACTCCGAAATAATCCCAAGGTAACGCCGGCCGTCAACATTCAAGCGCGAACCACACTCCTCCGTCATCAATTCCGCAAAGCCGTCGATGTGACGCAGCGGGGCACGCAGATCGTGCGAAACGGAATACGAAAACGCCTCGAGTTCATCGTTGGCGGCTTCCAGCTCCGCGGTACGCTGCCGGATGCGGGTCTCCAGGCTCCGGTTGGTGGTGGCGAGACTCTGTTCGCTCTCCCGCAGCGCTTCCTCGGCTCGCTTTCGCTCCGCGATTGTTTCCTTCAGCCTCCCCGTCATCATGTCGAACGCGCGCGAAAGGTCCCCGATCTCGTCGCTCGCGGTAACATCGAGCCGAAAATCGAGGTTGCCGGCGCCTACGATCGCGGTGCCTTCGCGCAGCTTTGCGAGCGGCCGGGTTACGCTTCTGAGCGTCAGAAACAACGTCGCCGCGACGACCGCCACGACGATGCCCCCGAACGACATCACCGCAAGACTTGCTCGTTGTTGATGCTCCAGAACCCCCGCGCGGCTGTGCTCGGACAGTGCCTGCGCGTCGGCAATCATCGTCTGTGTCTTGTTCGTGATCTGCCCGGTCAGCCTGGTCTCCAGCTCCTCGAGCAACTCTCTTTTTCCCTCTTCGTTTTCGCGGTTTTCATGATTCGTCACGAGTTGGGTGAATAGAGTGTCGACGCTTTCATGAGTACGGCGGAGCCCGTCTACGATTGCTTGCTCCTCCGTGCTGGTGAACTCCGTGGTGTTCGCGAGCAGCTTCGAGAGCGACGCGTGCCTCAACCGCCACTGAGCCTGCGCTCGTTCCTCGTGCCGCAGCACATATTCCAGCGTCAGGTATCTGACGGCGGTGGCTCCTTTGAGAAGTTCCGCGGCCGCCTCGGTCTTGGTGAGCTCCAGCCTCACCTGATGCGTTGTGGACAACAGCACCGCGCCGATGACCGCGACGACTCCCACGGAGAGCAGTCCGCCAAGTTTGAGGCGCGTCGAAATTCTCATTTCGCTGCTCTCAGTGGATGACCGTGACCGCAGCGGGTTTCACCGCTTCCAGCGCATCGAGATAGAGGTAATTCAGGTAGTTCGGCATGTCGGTCCTGCCCGTAAGCTTGGCCTTGATCGCCCATCGCGTTTCATCCTCCAAAGCAAGCACCAGGCTCTGATCGAGGGTAATGTTGAATCGGTACGATGCCCAGAGCTCTTTCAACTTTGTCGCGTCTGTCTGCATGGCCTTGGCAACGATCTCGCGCGCCGCATCCGGCGCGTCCTGACATACCTGTGCGCCTCGAACCAAAGCCCGAAGCACTTTCTTGATGGTTTCCGGATGGCTGACGACGTAGTCCCGTGTTCCGCTGACGATGAACACTGAATCGTAGACGCCCGCGCCGGAGAAGGTCACGCCATTGGCGCCGAGCTGTCCTCTCAACGTACCGACATACGGCTCCCAGGTCGAGGCGGCGTCAATGTCTCCGTTCGCCATTGCCCTGGAGATCTCCTCCGGCTTGATATCGCGCACGCTTACTTCATTTGCCGACAGCCGCTCCCGTATGAGAAACGCGTCGAGTAGGAAATGGCCGGAGGTGCCCAATGTAACGCCGATGCGTTTACCCTTCAGGCTTGCGGGTGTTGCAATTCCCCTATCCCTTCTGCCGACGATTCCTTGACCTTCTTCTGTCGTGGATATTGTTGCTACGATCGATACTGGCTGACCGTTCATCGCAGCGAACATGAATGGAATGTCGAGCATGCTCGCCAAATCGGCCTGTCCCCCCAAAGCGGAGTACAAAGCGGCTTTTCCGGTGCTGTGAGGCTGAATAGCGACGAGCAGGCCTTCTCTCGCGAAATGGCCTTCCTGTTGCGCCACGAATATCGGGCACGATCCTACATATTTGGTGGTCGCAATTGTGACCTGCTCGAACGGCCCTCCCGGATGTGACGGTGATGTCCGGGCGATCCACGCATAGCCTCCGACGACCGCTGCTGCAACCAGAACCAGGCCTCCCAATACGCAAACCGAGGTCTTTGCGCTCATATGCCTCCCTTCCTCCGGGGCCGCGTGGCTTGGCGACGCACGAAGTACACGGAAACCGCGGCAAAAAAATGCCGTAAGGGTGGTAAAGGGGTGAGGACGCGGGGCTTGTCATGGCGAAATGGCGGTGTTGCAACTCCCTTTACGCCACCTCGCAGCCAAGTCGTCGACCGGAGCTGCACTCCGGCACGTTCGGCCCCTTGCTGCTTGCTCGAATTCTCAGCCGAGCAAAAACTCGGGAAACTCCCAAATCCAACTCGGAACTTGCCGAGTCGTCTCCGGAGCGTGGGACCAGTATGGCCCCCCCAAATCGACGCGTCATTACTTATTGTCCATGGGCGGCACGCGCCGGGGGAACCCTACAGAACCTGTAAGGTTTCCATGACTTTCCGAGCAAACCCGCCTGGGTGACGCGATCCCGACACGCTGCGGTATAGTTGCGGCTTTTCGGGAACGCCTCTTTCCATGTCAGCGACCGGCACACCCAGAACCGCCGCCCAAATCCTCGTCGATGCGCTGAAAATCCACGGTGTCGACACGGCGTTCTGCGTTCCGGGCGAGAGCTATCTCGCGGTGCTCGACGCGCTCTACGACGCGCGCGAGTCGATCCGCCTGATCGTCGCGCGCCAGGACGGCGGCGCGGCCTACATGGCCGAGGCCTGGGCCAAGGTCACCGGGCGCCCGGGGATCTGCTTCGTCACGCGCGGCCCGGGCGCGACCAACGCCTCGATCGGCGTGCACACCGCGATGCAGGACTCCACGCCGATGATCCTTTTCATCGGGCAGGTCCCGGGCGAGTTCTCCGACCGCGAGTCGTTCCAGGAAATGGACTACCGCCACATGTTCGGGCCGATGTCGAAGTGGGTCGCGCAGATCGACCGCGCCGAGCGCATGCACGAGTACGTGAGCCACGCCTTTCATCTCGCCATGTCGGGACGGCCCGGGCCGGTCGTGCTCGCGCTGCCCGAGGACATGCTCACCCAGACCGCGAGCGTGCCCGATGTCGCTCCCTACCAGGTGGTGCAGGCGAGTCCGTCCGCCGGCGACCTGGAGAAGCTGCGGGGTTTGCTTGCGGGCGCGAAACGTCCGCTGGTCATCCTTGGCGGCACGGTGTGGACCCGCGAAGCTTGCCGCGACCTGCAGGCGTTCGCGGAAAGCTCAGGCCTCCCGATCGCCTGCTCGTTCCGTTTCCAGGACCTGTTCGACAACCGCCACGGCCACTACGTCGGCGACGTCGGCATCGGCATCAACCCGAAGCTCGCCGAGCGCGTGCGCAGTGCGGACCTGCTGCTCGTGATCGGCGCGCGGTTGGGCGAGATGACCACCGGGGCCTATACACTGATCGAGCCGCCGCGACCCCGGCAAAAGCTCGTGCACGTGCACGCGGGCGCCGAGGAGTTGGGCCGCGTCTACCAGGGCGAGCTGCTGATCAACTCGGGCATGCCGCAGATCGCCGCGGCGCTGAAAGGCATGAAGCTGGACGGTTCCGCGTGGCGCGCCGGGCGCGAGCAGGCGCGCGCCGACTATCTCGAGTGGACGAAACCTGCGGCGAACCCGGGCAAGGTTCAGCTCGCCGAAATCGTCGCCTGGCTGCGCGAGCGCCTGCCCGAGGATGCGATCATCGCCAACGGCGCCGGAAATTTTGCCGGATGGATCTCGCGCTTCTACCGCTACCCGGGCCTGCGCACGCAGGTCGCGCCCACCAACGGTTCGATGGGCTACGGCGTTCCGGCCGGCGTCGCGGCGAAAGTCGCGCATCCGGAGCGCGTCGTCGTCTCGATCAACGGCGACGGCGACTTCCTCATGAACGGGCAGGAACTCGCCACCGCGGTGCAGTACGGGCTGGCGGTGATTTTCGTCGTGGTCAACAACGGCATGTACGGCACGATCCGCATGCACCAGGAGCGCGACTACCCGGCGCGCGTCTACGGAACGATGTTGAAGAATCCGGACTTCGCGGAGCTCGCCCGCGCCTACGGCGCGCACGGAGAAACGGTCGAGGAGACCGCGCAGTTCGCGCCGGCGTTCGAGCGCGCAATCAAGGCAACTGAGTCGGCGGGCAAGCCCGCGCTGATAGAAGTTCGCGTCGATCCGCAGGCGATCACGACGTCCACTACGCTCGACGCAATCCGCGCCCGTTCTCTGAAGGGTTGAACGCAGGGCCGGCGCGGCTTTAGCGCAGGTTGGTCAAGTAGACCACGTATGGGGCGATTTCCGCGCCAGGGAAGAGCGCACCCCGGTAGTCTTTCCAAAGCCGCTGCGCCTCCTCATGTTCGCCGGCGGCGTGCGCGCCGAGCATGGCGGTGACGAGCAGGTAGCGGCCCCAGTCGTCGCCCCCCTTCGCGGGCCCGGCCAGCAGCGCGCGGGCGCGCTCGACCATCCCCCGCGCGTCGCGTGCAGCGATCGCCGCATAGACCTCCAGCCTGTCGCGGACCTCCGACGATCGTGGCGTGCAGCCCAGCCACTTGCGGTCGATCCACAGTGCGCGCCGCTGCTCCGGCGCGAGGTAGGAAAGCGTGATTTCGGCGGCGTTGTGCAATTGCACGAGGGCCGTCTTCGACGGCTCGTCCGTGCACAGCGCGCCGGGGCGCTTCAACACGAGCAGAATCGGGATCGCCACCGGTTCGCCGGAACGCAGGGGATCGGCCGAGCGGTCCAGGAGCACGCGCGCAATCTCAACGGCCACCGATTGCGCCCGCAGGCGGAGCGAGGACACGTACTCGGGGACCGGCTCCTTCAGGTACGCCGTGGGCGCTCCGCCGGCCATCTCGAGTATCGGCAGCGGGGCCGTGGCAAGACTCAGAAGAGCCTGGGCCCTGCTTCCCTGGAAGCGCGACCGGGGAGCTTCGAGTTGCACGAAGGGACGGAAATCGGAATTGACCGGCGGAGCGAGTGCGCTGAACAGCGGTCCGATCTGTTTCTTGGTACCCAGGCTGCGCGCCGAGATCTCCTCGACGTGCGTGATGCCCAGGCGGCGGAGCTGCTCCATGAACCCGGTTTCCTTTTCCGGCAGGGCGCCCGGACGCGGCACCCTGCCTTCCGCGACCGCAACGACCAGGACATCTCCGGGATTCGACTCGTAGATTTCGTAGTCCGCAAAGTTTTCCCCGAGCGCCGCGAGTATGGAGCCCAGAAGCCGGTCGTTGAACTCGTAGACTTGCAGCCATTGCACGAACAGGCCGCCCGGCGCGAGATAGCGTTTCGTATCCCGATAGAACTCCGTCGTAAAGAGGCCGGCGACGCCGTTGACCCAGGGATTGGACGGCTCGGCCATGATGACGTCGTAGAGCTTTCCGTGGCGGGCGAAATAGCTCTTCGCGTCTTCGAAGTGCACGTTGCTGCGCGGATCGCTGTAGGGTCGGCTGACGCGCGGGGAGAAGGAGCGTGCCCCGGCCACCATGGCCGGCTCGATCTCGATGTTGTCGAGCACGCCCGGGCCCGAGTGCGAAAGCGCGACTTCCCCGGTGAGCCCGGATCCCCAGCCGATGTTGGCGAAGGTCTTCGCATCGGGCTTGATGAGCAACGGCAAGGCCGCGACCAGACTCATGGTGTATTCGTCCGGGGTAGGCGGCAGGCCCGGGTCCAGTCGGATACCGGCGTCGGGCTTGCCGTTGGTGATGATGGTCACGAGGCCGCCCTGCTGGCTGCGAACTGCGACCGAGGCGGTCTTGCCGTCGCGGTAGAAGTACACTCGGCCGAAATCAGGCAGTGCCTGGCCATAACGGAACACCCCGGAGGACAGGCGCTCGGGTTCCAGGATGGCGGCGCGCGCGGTGGCGGTCGCCGCGAGCATGCCGAGGACGACTGCGACCAGGGCATGGATGCGCCGGGATGCCGCCTGCGAGTAGCGCAGCAGCCAGGTGCCGAGCAGCATGTCGAAGAGGGCCCCCACCACCAGGGCAAGCTTCAGCCCGGCACCGGGCACCAGCACATGCACGGTGATGAGCACGCCCGCGATGGCGCCGAGGGTATTCGCGGCGTATACCTGGCCGATCGCGCGTTCGCCTCGTCCGCCGCGCAGCAGCACATGCGTAAAAAGGGGCAGCGTCATTCCCGCGAGGAAGGTGGCGGGCAGCATCACCGCGAAGGCGAGCGCGTGGCTGAACAGGTTGAACAGCGGATAGGCGTTCTCGTTGTGCTGGAGCACGCCGAGCGCCCAGGCCATCCAGTCGAAGGTCCAGTGATAGACGAAAACGGTGGCGAGCGCGGCGAGTCCCATGAAGATCTGCACCAGGCCGGCGAAGCGCACCGGGTCGGCGATGTGGTCGATGCGGCGGCGGATCCACAAGCCGCCGAGGGCGAGGCCCGTGATGAAAGCCGAAAGCATGAGCTCGAACGCGTGGAACGAGGAGCCGAGCACCAGCGACAACATCCTGATCCAGACGATCTCGTAGATGAACGAAGCGAGTCCGGTGACGAAGGCGCCGGCCAGGAAAAGCCGGACCATTTGATTCCCGGAGAGTGCCGCGCCGCCGAAAGGAGCCGCGGTGATGGGCGCAGGCTCGCCCCGGCGTGCGATGGCGAGCACCGCCGCGGCGAGGGCGAGATTGAATACTCCCGCGAGCCGCATCGTGCCCGGCATTCCGAGCCAGCCGAGCAACAGGAACGCGGCAACGAGCGCTCCGGTTGCCGCGCCGATCGAGTTGGTGAAGTAGAGCATCGCCAGGTGATGGCCGCTCGCTTCGGGTCCGCGGCGGATCACCGCTCCGGACAGAAGGGGAAAAGTCATGCCGAGCAGCACGGTCTGCGGCACGATCAGCAGAGCGCACAGCGAATACTTGTAGATCTCGACGGTCGCCGGCGAACCGAGCGCCGGGATGACGTGATCGAGGGAGAGCTGCGTCAGCAGCACGAACGACTCGTGGAATATCAGCGCGGCCACGCCGATCGCCGCCTCGATCCAACCGTAGGCCGCGAGCAGGTTCGGGAGGCGCGCGCTCCAGCGGCTCGCGAGCCACGCCCCGAGCGCCATGCCGCCCATGAAAGCGGCGAGCACGAACGACTGGGCGAACGCCGCCGCGCCGAGGAAGAGTCTCAGGTAGTGCGACCAGACGGATTCGTATATGAGCCCGGTGAAGCCCGACAGCGCAAACAGGGCGAACAGCAGGTTGACGTTTCGGTTGGGCATGTTTCCGTCCGCAGTCAAAAAAAGATGCAAGTGTAGCGCGCTCGGGTTCGCGACGCCGAGTAGTATTGCGCGCCGCGCCCTTGCCCGCCCGCCGCGGCTCAGTGCTGCAGGATCTTGGACAGGAACTGCTGCGCGCGCTCGGAGCGGGGCTTGCCGAAAAAATCGTCCTTTGCGGCGTCCTCGACGATCTCGCCGCGGTCCATGAAGACGACGCGGTGGGCGACCTTGCGCGCGAAGCCCATCTCGTGGGTGACCACCATCATGGTCATGCCTTCCTTGGCGAGGGCGACCATGACATCGAGCACCTCGTTGATCATCTCCGGGTCGAGGGCGGAAGTCGGCTCGTCGAACAGCATCGCGACCGGGTCCATGGCGAGCGCGCGGGCGATCGCCACCCGCTGCTGCTGGCCGCCCGAGAGCTGGCCGGGATACTTGTCCTTGTGGGCGAGAAGGCCCACGCGCTCGAGCAGCTTGAGGCCTTTCTGCATCGCTTCCTCCGGACTGCGCCCGAGCACCTTCACCTGCGCGAGCGTCAGGTTGCGGGTGACGCTCATGTGCGGGAACAGCTCGAAGTTCTGGAACACCATGCCGATTCGCGAGCGCAGCTTCGGGAGGTCCGTCTTCGGGTCGCCGACCGAAACGCCGTCGACCGCGATTTCGCCCTTCTGGAACGGCTCCAGGCCGTTCACGCACTTGATGAGGGTCGATTTTCCGCTCCCGGACGGCCCGCACACGACGACGACTTGGCCTTTTTTCACTTCGGTAGAGCAATCGGTGAGTACCTGGAAGGCGCCGTACCACTTGCTGACGTTCTTGAGCGAGATCATTGGACCCTACTTGATGATTGCAATGCGTTCCTGCAGCTGCCTGACCAGGACCGACAGGCCGTACGAGACGACGAAGTACACGACCGCTACGAACGTATACATCTCGACCAGCCGGTAGTCGCGGTTGGCGACCTTGGCGGCGGCGCCCAGGAAATCGGTGGCGGAAATCACGTACACGAGGGAAGTGTCCTGGAACAGGATGATGGTCTGGGTGAGCAGCACCGGCAGCATGTTGCGAAAGGCCTGTGGGAGCACGATCTGCGCCATGGTCTGCCAGTAGTTGAGCCCGAGCGCGTAGCCCGACCAGACCTGGCCGCGCGGGATCGACTGGATGCCGGCGCGCATGATCTCGCAGTAGTACGCCGCCTCGAACATCGTGAAGGTGATGAGCGCCGACCAGAACGCGCCCACCTTGATCGGGTTGGGTTCCCTCAGGATCCAGGCGCCGATGTAGGGGACAAGGAAGAAAAACCAGAAGATCACCAGCACCAGAGGAATCGAGCGCATCAGGTTGACGTAACCGCCCGCGAGCATCGACACCGGCGGGAGGCTGGAAAGGCGCATCATCGCGAGCAGCGTGCCGAAGATGATGCCGCCGGTCATCGCCAGCGCGGTGAGCGTGAGCGTGAAAGTCATCCCCTCCCGAAAGAGGTAGACCCACGAGCGCTGGATGACGTCGAAGTCGAAGCCGGAGTCCATCGCTCAATGCCCCGCCTGCGGCGTTCCGGCGGCGGCGATCAGCCCTGGGACGTGCGCTTTCTTCTCGAGCGCGCGCATCATCAGCACCACCACCAGGTTGGTCAACAGGTAGATCACCGTCGCCGCGGTGAACGCTTCGAATACCCTGAAGCTGAACTCCTGCATCGCCCGAGCGCGTCCGGTCAATTCCAGCAGGCCGATGGTCAGCGCCACCGAGGAATTCTTGATGACGTTCATGAACTCGGAGGTGAGCGGCGGCAGGATGATGCGGAAGCTCTGCGGCAGGATCACGTAGCGGTAGGCCTGCGTTTCAGTCAGCCCCATTGAGGTGCCGGCCATGTGCTGGCCGCGCGGCAGAGAATTGATGCCGGCGCGGACCTGCTCGGCGACGCGCACCGAGGTGAAGATTCCGAGGCACAGCACCGCCGGGACGTACGAGCCCCAGGGCGGCGGCATCTGCTTGATCCAGTCGCCGAGCGCCTTGGGCAGGAGCTCCGGCACGACGAAGAACCACAGGAACATCTGCACGATCAGCGGGACGTTGCGGAAGATCTCGACGTACAGGTTCCCCAGGCGCACCACCCACTTCATGGGCGTGGTGCGCAGCGTGCCGACCAGCGCGCCGATCGAAAGCGCGATCACCCAGGCGGCGAGCGCCGTGGCGAGCGTCCAGCCGAGGCCGACGATGAGGTAGTTCAGGTAGGTGCCCGTGCCCCCCGGCTCGGTCTCGAGCAGGACCTTCCAGTGCCAGTTGTAGTTCAATCCGCTCCCGAAATAAGAAGCGCGCGTTCAGCGGCAGGGAACTGTCCGCTGCAACGCGCGCACGTAAGGCGGCGCCATCAGGCGTCCGCGCTTACGTTATTTGTATGCGTTTGGGTCGCCGGAATCCGTCGGGTTCGCGACCACCCTCTTGAACTGATCGCTCATCGGCACGTTCAGGTTGATGCCCTTCGGCGGTACCGGCTTCAGGAACCACTTCTCGTAGATCGGGTTGATCCGGCCCGATTTGTAGAGGTCGGTCATGGCGGCGTTCACCACCTTCTTGAACGCGGCGTCGTCCTTGCGCAGCATGATGCCGTAGGGCTCGACCGAGAGCGCCTCGGGGGAAATCGCGTAGTCGCCGGGGCTGCGCGATTGGGAGGCGAGGCTGTAGAGGAGGATATCGTCCATCACGAACGCCACCGCGCGGCCGGTCTCGACCATCTGGAAGGCCTCGGGGTGGCCGTTCGCGGAGATGATGTTCATGCCGAGGTTCTGCGCTCCGTTGATCTCGGTGATCTGCTTGATGTTGGTCGTGCCCGCGGTCGAGACGATGGTCTTGCCCTTCAGGTCGGCGAGCGAGCGGATGTTCGCGGACTTCTTCGCGATCCAGCGGTTGGCGGTGACGAAGTGCGTGATCGTGAATCCCACCTGTTCCTGGCGCGCGAGGTTGTTGGTGGTCGAGCCGCACTCCAGGTCGATCGTGCCGTTCGCCATCAGCGGAATGCGGTTGGCCGACGTGACGAGCTGGTACTTGACGTCGAGCCTGGGCATCTTCAGCTCGGCCTTCACCGCGTCGACGATCCGCAGGCACAGGTCGATTGCGTAGCCCACCGGCTGCTGCCTGTCGTCGTAGTAGGAGAACGGGATCGAGGCGTCGCGATGGCCGACGGTGATCGAGCCTGAGTCCTTGA
>Ga0137457_1000009_pt1 | contig 51364 bp, 84 predicted proteins | sample EasRivERMGT630_2_FD_102321 | JGI IMG/M metagenome (GOLD analysis project Ga0137457, IMG submission 102321) | Soil microbial communities from meander-bound floodplain in the East River, Colorado, USA - East River MetaG ERMGT630_2 | ecosystem: Environmental > Terrestrial > Soil > Floodplain ...
CAGTGTCTGGCATACCGCTATGCCGACAACACGAAGCCCTCGACTGGCGAGAAGAAGGAAAAGGAAGCCGTCTTCAAGCTGAAGGACGAGCTACCTGACGCGCTCCGCTACGCCCTCATGGCGTGGCCCGAACTGCCCGACCCCGATGTCGTGACTCGCACGGACGAGGAACAGGCGCGGTGGGACGGTTACGACGACAAGACGCGCTACGACATCGAGCGCATGGCGGAAATCAAGAAGAAGCGACTGGGCACCAACGTCGAGCTACAGCCGGTGGAAGAGGGATATCCGACCGGCAATATCTTCCAGCACGAGGTCGATGACTGGGGCGGGATGAACATCTAAGGAGGATCGTCACATGTGGGTCAGTAGACAGGCGTGGCAGAGTTTGCAAGATGCGATGCAGCGGTTGGTCACAGATGCAGCCTCGCTGCGAAGCGAAGCGTGGCATCGACGGGGTGAGGCAGAGAGACTCGCAGTGGAAAACTCTCGCCTCCGCGCCGACATGGACTGGTTCAAGCTACGGCTGAACCAGGTGGAGCGCGAGCGCGGCCAGTTGATTCAGGCTGCGATTGGCGTGAAGATTGCCGTGCCGGAATTTGTGCCGACCTACGAGGACCCCGGTCAGGCGCTGCAAGAGATACCGGACCTGTCCACCATCGGCGGCGATGCGAAGGACCAGGGTCTGACACAAACGGAAGCGGAATTGGGCGAAGGCGTGGACTACACGCAGATGCCTGGATACAAAGGTAGATACTAATGGCTGGATTGGCTCTCGAACGCACTGATGAAGTGATTGCGCCGCCCCTTGACGCACTCCCGATGGAGGCTCCTGTGGATGCACTCATCACTGACGAAGAAGCGCTGAAACTCTTCAAGCAGTGCAAGAAGGAGTCCTTCGACAACCGATGGATTTGGGAGCGCGGCTGGATGCGCAACATCCACTACGTGAACAACCGCCATTGGATTGAATACATCCGCCATACGAACGAGTGGCGCGATGTGCGGCTGGCGAAGTGGTTCCCCAAGCCGGTCACGAACAAGATGGCTGAAGGCGTGCAGGCGTTGCGCGCGATGTTTGCTGCGGTGAACATCGGCGTCAACATCCGCCCCAACGGCCGTTCGCCCGAGAACATTGCGGTGGCCGCAGTGTGTGATGACTTGACGCCCCTGCTCCACGAAGAACACGTCATGGACGAGGTTCTGAACGAAGCGGACTTCTGGTTCGTCACGACGGGCAACGTGTTCCTGCACACCTACCTCGAACGCGATGTCAAACATGGCGTGACGGTGGTGCCGTATCAGGAGTGCCTCTCGTGCCAGGGCGTCTACAAGGACACCGACATCGAGGAAGCGGGCGGCGTGTGCCCCCAGTGTCAAGCGCCCGGGCCGTTCCAGCCGGCGATGGACGAAATGGGCCAGCCGATGGAGGAACAGATTATCAACGGCAAGGGCGTGACGACTGCGCTCTCCCCGTTCGAGCTTGCGTTCCCGATGAATTACGCGCGCTTCTCGGACGTGCCGTATGTGATTCGTCTCCGGTGGCGCAACAAGAGCTACTACGAGTTCCACCCGACGCTGGCAGCGCAAACCGCGTCGGTCAAGTGGGCGAAGGCTCCGAGTGAGCAGGCACTGCAGTTGTTTCGCAGCTTGCCCTATCACAACGACCTCGGCGTAGCCCCTTTCCTTGGTGCGAGTGGGAGTTCGTCAAATGGTGGAGAAGAAGAAGGCGCAGCGGAATACGAACTGTGGATGCGACCATGCGACCAGTATCCGGATGGCCTTGTGCTGCGGATTCTTGGTGACACAAATCCTATTGTTCTGCACCTTGAGCAGGATGAAGCGATTCCTGGGCCGCTCCCCTACAAGGACGTAAGCGGCAAGCCGATATTCACGTTCTCCCATGCGGCCTTCGAGCAGCGTGGCGGGCGCGTCTACGGGACTTCGCCACTCGATGCGGTGATTCAGAAGCAGAACATGCTGAATCAGTTGGACTCGTTCGTGTTGATGATTGTGAACCGCATGTCGAACCCCCTCTGGCTCGTGCCGAAGGGTGCGGAGATTGAGAAGTTCACCGGAGCGCCGGGGCTCGTGGTCAAGTGGAACCCGCTCACCGTGGGCGGCAACGCGAAGCCAGAGCGAGTAGATGGGCTGGGACCGAACCAGTCGCTGTTCCAGATACGCGAGCAGCACCTGAAGGACATCGAAGAGGGCATGGGCACCTTCGACGTGCTGAAGGGCTCGAAACCACCAGGCGTCGATAGCTTCAGCGGTATGCAGTTGATGGTCGAGCGCGGACAATCGCGTTTCGCGTCCTCCTTCAAGGCGCGCGGCCACCTATACCGCGACTGGGTGAAGTTTGCGCTTGAGATTGAGCGCGAATTCGGACCCGAAGAACGCACTCGGAACGTGCTGTCGCCCGCTCGCCAGTGGACGCAGCAGCAGTTCAAGAACGCGCAGCTTCAGGGCAGCTTCGACATCATCGTGGAAGATGGTTCGACCGCTCCGAAGACGACGCTGGGCACACGGGCGGCTGTCGAGCACCTGAATTCGCTTGGATTCTTGGACCCGGCAGACCCAGACCAGCGCTACAAGGTGCTGCAGTTGTTCGGACAGGGGCAATTGGCTCCGTCGCTGGACATTCACATGCAGGCGGCACTGAGGAAGCAGCAGGCGTTCGAGGAATGGGCGCAGAACCCGGAAGCGCAGCAGATGAGCCTGCAGTTGGCGACTGCGGAGACGCAGAAGTTCGAGCAGGAGCTTGCAGCGGTGAAGCCAGAAGAGGAAGCGCCGATGACTGGGCCTGATGGAGCACCCGCGCCGCTCCCGCAGCTACCGCAGCCGCCGTCTCCGAACAAGTTCACCCCGCTTTCGTGGAAACCGTGGTATAACGCGGCGATTCACAAGCAGGAGTTCATGAAATGGGCCAATAGTGACGTGATTATTGACCTATTGAAGCAAAAGCCGGGGCTGGAGGCCCTGTTGACCGCTCATTTGGCCGAAATGGACATGTCGCTGCAGCAGGCGCAGCTACTGGCGATGGGACCGCAGCCTCCGAAGCCCGGGGGCGGCGGTATTGGAGCCGGCCAGGCCATGAAGAACAGCAATAGCGAGTCGGGCGGCGCGCAGAACGCAGAAAACAACCAGGCGAAGCCTCGGTAAAGGGATTGTCCGGAGTTTGTCTACATTCTCCGGACAGTTCTTGCACAAATCGTGCCATCGCGGTATGATTATTAGGCAAGCAATTCGTATGCACATTTCGTGCCAATTTCCAGCGTGGAACCAGACCACGTAAAAAAGGGTTGAATCAATGGCTGACCAAGACGGCGTCATAACGAGTCCAGATGCAGGGGCACCTGGCACAGGCGGAAGCAACACACCAAACACCGGCAACGCCCCTGGCGGCGCACAGCCAGTAGCCGAAAAGACGTTCTCCTTCAAGGAGGACCGAAGTGATTGGGTGCCACGCACTCGCTTGAATGAGGTAAGCGGTAAGCTCACCACCTACGAGAAGGAAAACCTCACGCTCAAGCAGCAACTGGAGCTTGCGGAGAACCGGACTCGCGCCCTCGTTGGCGTGAACCCCGTGGACCCGAAGCAGCAGTCGCAGCAAGAGATGCGTGCGGCTATCGAGGAACTCGTTCCTGAAATCAAGGCCCTGCAGGGATTCTCTGCGGAGCAGCTACAGGAAGTGCTCGAAGCCGCGAAGCAGGCGCAAGCCGCCGCACGTCAGTCCTCCAATCGGCACGCGGAAACGATGCTGAACGAGATTGATGCGGAAGCCACGCGCTCACTGGGCGTCGAGAAGCTCACGAGCAATCAGCAGAAGCAGTTGTATCGAGCCTACCGCGAAGCAGCGATTGAAGCTGCCGGCGCTCGACCGTTCATCGAAGGCACACGGGACCGTCACGACCCCACGGGTCAGGACTTCCTCAGCCGTCATGAGCGCGGCGACAAGACACTGGTGAAGGAGTTCGTGAAGCAATACCTTGCGGAGTGGTATGAGCCCGCGCGAAGGTCAGTCACGGCATCGCAGGCGAACCGGAACCTCCGACCCGTTCCTCGTGGGGAACGCGCACGGAGTCTCCCGGCAGGCGCAGGCGGCGCTAAAGTCGATTTGAACAACAAGGAAGACTTCAAGAAAGCCATCCTCGCAGCACGCGGGGCGGGCCAAGAGTAAGTCAAGTAGGAGCATCACATGGCAGGCGTAGATACCACAGTTCTCTCCGGTCTGGAGAAGGACGTATTCGAGAAGGGCGTCAGCGAAGGCGTCAACAACAGCTTCCCGCTCAAGGAGTTCTTCGAGCCGGAACTGACGGACGCTGACTACGTTGGCGGCGGCGGGCACATCTGGTCGCATCACGTTGGGCGGAACACCAGCCCGATGTTCACGCGCGAGGGTGCGGCGTTCGCATCTGCTGGCGCACAGCGGCACATCAAGGGGCGCATCGACATCCGCAAGATGATGGCGCGGCTCTACATGACGGCCGAAGCGATGGAGTTCTACCAGCGGTCTGAGGCGTCGTATGCGAATGCGATGTCCGACGAGAAGACCCGCTTGGTTGACGACATTGCGTTCCGCGAAGAGTATGCCCTGTCGGCTGACGGGCGCGGCGTTCTCGCTCTCTTGAGCGACGACCCGGGCACCACGACCGACGTTGACGTGGACTCACCCGCGAACATCCCGGGCACGAGCTTCGGCAACCGCTTCATCCAGAAGGGTATGTTCGTTGGGGCTGTCAACCCGGCGACCGGCTCTCTGCGTGCGGGCATCGCCCAGGTTGCGGAAGTCAACCAGGACGGTTCCGACTTCACGGCTGCGGGCGCGATTGACGCGGCGTGGGCGGACAACGACTACATCGTGCAGGCGGCGAATGCCTCTGTCACGAGCGTGCTCGACACCAGCTACGAAGCGGCCTTCTGGGGCCTCCCGGCGCTGATTGACGACGGCACGAACCGCGACAACTACTTCGGCATCACGCGCACGGACGCTCCGTCGCTGAAGTCGTATGTGGTGAGCAACGCTGGAGCCTTCTCGCTCGACCTCGCGCAGCGCACGGCTGACGTGGTCAACCAGAAGCTCGGTGGAGAGATTGATACGCTCGTGATGCATCACTCGGTGCGCCGCGAATACATCAAGCTGCTCAACGCGGACAGACGCTACAGCGGGAACAACCTGCAGAACCCCAACGGCGGAACCGTTGCGATGAAGCAGGGCGACCTCACGCTGGGTGAATGCACCGTGAAGGCGATTCGCTCGGTCGGCCTGGCTCAGGTCTACTTCCTCGATACGAAGCGCAGCGGATTCAAGCGCTACATCGCGGAAGCGGGCAAGTTCGAGGACCGCGACGGCAGCATCTGGCAGCGCGACGGCAGCGGAACATCTGCTCGCCATGCGTTTGAAGCCTGGTGGTATTCGTGGAAGCAGAACTTCTGCACGAACCCCGGATTCAATGCCCGGTGGGACGGTGTGACCGGCCAGACGTTGGTCGTTGTTCGCGCCGAGTAAGTAGCAACAGGTGGGGAGGGGCAATGTGCCTCTCCCCCTTGTTCAGTATCGGCGGGTGTTCATCAATGGTGAACAGCCTCGAACACTGAACAGAGGGACCTATGCCGCAAGAGAAAGCTCCGGAGAAGAAGAAGGACAATCCTACGGCATTCGACTTTGCAAAGGAGTTCGTGACCGGCGTCTACGGTGAGAAGAAAGAGAAGAAACACTTGCAGGCTCCAAATCAAGTTACCGGACCAAGAGGGTAACACAAGCCTTAGGAGGGCTACGTAACATGGGTGTATTTCAACAGATGGTCGAAGTCGTCAACCGCACGAGCAAGACGCTCAACCTGCGCTTCGACGGGCAGGACATGGAGCTTGTTCCCAACTACACGCCGGAAGGTGAGCCCATCAATCCCGGGGGCAACATGATTCCCGTGCAGACGGTGGGACACGCGAAGTCGCAGAACGTGCTGATGGGCAGCGAAGACCCCCAGAACCCCAGTGAGTATGTGGTGCTGGTCGGGCTCAGAGCCAAGCCGGGGCAGAAGCAGCGCGACGACATCACGCACCTGGAGCAGTCGAACGAGCTTACGCGCGTCAAGCTCGAAGAGTATCTGGACGACCCGACGCAGAAAATCATCGTCGCCGGCCGGCGTATCTCCAGGGGAGAGGCCCGACCTGTGAAGGACATCGCTCCGTTTGACCCACGGCAGAGCTAATGGCTACTACCAACTGGGTTGCGGATACGAACAAGTGGAAGCTGCCGGAACCGCCCGAATGGTTCCTCAAGCGGCTGTTCGACTTCGACCCGATGCTCGTGCTCGTGCCGAGTCGGGTCAAGGCGAAGGGGTCCACGCCAGCATACCTACTGACCCGTCGCCGGCAGCATTCGGCTGGGCTCGGTGACGTAGCGATGCTCGACAACAAGCATCCGGACACGAACATGTGTTACGCCCTCGGCGTCGTGCCGATTGCGCCACTACGGTTCAACCGGAACGTGAACACGTTCACGGAAGCGGCGTGCCAGTCTCTGATAGCGGACCTGAAAGCTCGGGACGTGTGGGCAGTGACGGGCGGGCCAACGGGCAACGCGGACAAGCTCGTAGACATCATCGAAGCGCAGGAAGAAGCAGTCAAGGTCGCGGAGCGCAAGTCGCTCAAGGACCGCTTCTACCACATGGGACGAGACGCCTATCGGTCGTTGAAGGCGCGCACGGGACAACGCAACAAGCGGGCGAGTGACTTTCACGGAGTCGCGCCTACACCTGGTGGGAAGATAATCCTACCGTAACCTCTGGATGGTTGGAGCGGGGAGCACGGCAGTGCCGTTACCGATTCCAGCGAGGATAGTATCATGGCTCTTTCTCTTGTGAATGCCAACCTTGTGTGGCAGGAAGTCAAAATCGCGTTCGGTGGTGAGTCCGGCGCTGGCACGGGAACCCCGAAGCTGCTTCAGGAACAGTTCCTGGCGTTGAAGGCGCACCTTGCGCAGGTCAAGAAGAACCCCGACCTGCAGATTGTTCGCATTCAGGGCGGGTCGATTGACGACGCCTCTGGTCAGATTCTGGCGGACACGCCTTGCAAGCTCTACGGCGTCTACCTCAAGAAGGCTGCGACGGGCACCGACGTGTTCACGCAAATCATCGACGACGCCACGGACGACTCCTTGGCGGCTGTCACGTCCATCGTCGCCGTTCTCCCGCTGACCCAGTCGAGCGAGCAGGTTGCCCTGTTCTACCCGAATGGCCTGGCGATGAGCACGGGCGTTGTGGCGAAAGCCTACAACGAGTTCGACGGTGTCACCGACTCTTCGGCGTCGGATACGCCTGACGGCTTCATCATCATCGGCGCTGCGTAAGCAACGCTGTAACTGTGGGGAGTGGGCTGGGGCCTGCTCCCCCTTTTCATCTTTCTGGAAAGGTTTCCCCATTCATGGCTACCAAGTATATCGAGAGACAGGCGACCGGCGAAGCGAACATCGGCGGGCACCTGAAGGGCGATTCGGCCGGCAACGTCGCGGCGTTCATCGTGGACGCTGATGACGAACGGGTAAAGTATTGGGACCGCACGGCGGGCCTCGTGCGAGTGCTCGAAGGCGGCGTGGCGCGCACCATCACCCCGACTGCAGCCTACGTCCTGACGGCGGACGAGTCTGGCTCGGTCGTGTTCCTCAATGCGTCGGCTGGCTTCCAGATTACGTTGCCGGCGAAGGCAGCGGGTCTGCGATTCAAGTTCGTCGTCGGTGCGGCATTCGCCACCACGGACTTCACCATCGTGGTGCCTGTGGCGAACGACAACACCATTCAGGGTTACGCGAACGTGGCGAATGTCTCCACGCCAGCGTCAGGTGAAGCGACCATCAGTTTCGTGGCGACCGCAGAGACGGTTGGCGACTGGGTCGAGGTTATCAACGACGGCACCAACTGGATTGCCAGTGGTGAGGGTCAGGTAGCATCGTCCATTACGTTCACCACGTAATCGGCTACTTCATCGAAGCTCACAAGGCGGGGCGGGCTACACGCTCGTCTCGCCTTTTTTCGTGTAGAGGCATGATGCACACTGTGCAAGTGTTCGGGGGAGCGCCGAGTAACAACCCGGTGCCAGTGCAGGGCGATGCGGAGCGGTGGGGACTGAATAACCTTGCCTGCGATAAGCGTATCGCTGCGCGCTTCCGTGGCGCGACCCGCTGGTTCGACCTCCACTCGTCTGAGCATATACAGGCGCGGAGGCTCAACGCCTACCCGTGGCTGTGCCGGCAGACGATTCCGGTCTACCGCTGGGCCATCGACGCGCAGATGCCCATGAGCACGGTGTATCCGCTCGGGGCTGTCGCTACGGTATTCCCCGGCTGTCGCATCTTCACGAGTACTCTCGACTGGATGCTCGCTGCAGCAATCGTGCTGGAGCCCAAGCGCATCGAACTCTTTGGGTGGCGTATGCACCACCCGCAATACCGCCATCAGGTCACGAGCGGCCAGTGGTGGGTGAACCAGGCACTCTCTCGGGGTATTGAAGTCGTCAACTACAGCCGCAGTGCGCTGGTGATGACCTACAACCCCACGCTTCCGACTCCACTGGTGCTCCCGACCCATCTGATGTATGGTCTGGAAACCACAGACCGCAGCAAGTTGTATCACGCAGTTTCACGATAGAGGACACAGACATGGACGGCTACACCCACTACCGCAATCACTTCACCAACAAGCACGGGCAGCTTCAGGTGCTCGCGGCGACCGACGACACGACGCTCATCACGCCGAAGACGACGAGTCACCAGATATTCCTGCAGAAGCTCTACATCAGCATCACCACGTATGCCGCGCAGACCTGGACGTTTCAGGACAGCACGGGCACGCCGGTTCCCAACGGCCTCATCTCGATACCTGGTGCGGCTGTGGCGCTCAACAGCGAGTCGAGCACCATCGTGATTGACTTCGGGCCAGAGGGCTACGCGATTCCTGTTGGCAAGAACCTCGTGCTGAACGTCAGTGCGGCGGGTGCGGCCGGCGTGATTGTGTGGGACGCCTACGAGAAGCTCGGGGCGGTCATCAACTACTTGTCGGGCGCAAGCAACCAGTAAGGGGCACACATGGCGGCACCGAAGTTTATGAACCAGCCGCTGGACAGAGACTACGACATTGGGGGCGCGAGAGCGCTCCCGATTCGTGTTATCTCGAAGAGTCGGGTGGTGATGGAGATATCGGCGGACGCTGTGGCGAATACCCCAGACGTTGCCGAAGACCCTTCCGGAACGGCACGCGGATACTTCTTCCGTGTCTCCGGGGGCAAGGAACAGTTCTGCGTGAGATTCAGGTCGGGCGCGATTCAGATACTCGCTACGGAACCAACGGAGCCATAACATGAGATTGCGATGTCCGCACTGCGATACAGACTACGCGGCCTCCCACTGTGGGGTGCCCGCGCTCAAGCCAGAGCAGTCTGCGCAAATCACGGTGCTCTGCATCGTGTGTAAGAAGGGCTTCGATGTCACAGCCACACCGACTCCTGCAGAAGTGCCCTCGTGGTTTCAGCGAGTGGTGCGCCGCAAGCAGGGTAAGCCGGCAGGGCTGTCCGTTGTGTCCAGTAAGAGGGAGTAACCAATGGCACTCAGAATGTGGGGGCAGACCATCATCCAGGCCGCAACGCCGGGTGAAGACCCAGTGGTCTTGGGGACGCTCTGGGTGGATACCACGGGGACTCCTACCCTAAAGGTCTGCACGGGGCTCGCGCCGTATACGTTTGCGGCGATATCAGGCGGGAGCGTCGGACTCGATGACCTGACTGATGTGGTTATTACGAGTGCTGCGACCGGCGACTACCTGCGGTTCAACGGCACCAACTGGGTCGATGTGGCGAGCGGTCAAATCGTGACCGACATCAATGCCGCGCTCGACCACGGGACACTGCTCGGGCTCTCCGATGACGACCACTCGATATACCTGCTCGCGTCAGGCGCGACTGACCGGGCGACGTTTGCGGCGGGATGGACGGACCTGACCGATGCAGGCGCGACGACACTACACAAGCACGACCACGGCGGGCAGGACGGACTTGCGGACGACGACCACACGCAGTATGCGCTGCTCACGGGGCGCGGTGGACAGGAGCTACTCGATACGGAGCTTCGGGACCACTCGGAGACGCAGACGACGGGCACCATCAGCACGAACACACTGGCGGTAGACTACACGGACGGTGCGGTGTTCGCGGTTGCGCTCAACGCGAATATCACGACGTTCACCATTGCGAACCCGCCTGCGAGCGGCGAGCACTGCGCGGTGACGTTCGTGTTTACCGCAGACGGCACTATTCGCACCATCACCTGGCCGACTGGCACGGTGTGGCCGGCAGGCACTGCGCCGACGATGACGGGGACTAACAACAAGCGGGACATCATCACCCTCATGACGTATGACGGGGGCACGGTGTGGTTCGGCATGATAGTGGGGCAGAACTACTAATGGCTGGAAGAGAAGCGGCGCGGCCACCTGAGGAAATCCCGGTGGTCGAGACAGAGGTCCCCAGTCGTCCGAACGAGCAGTTCCAGATGGCGATGGTGGATGCATCGGAGTATCGGGCCTGGCTCGATAGAGCGACAGCGGCCGGATGGGAAGTGGAGTGCCAGCACCACGCTGGTTCCTCCCTCTTCATGGTCATCAAGAAACAGGTGGTCTAATGCTCGCGCGCACACACGGGTTCATCCATCGAGTAGCGGCGGCGACAGGGCTGGTGTTCGTTGGGGGCACATCCGTAGGTGGAGACGGCGATGACTATACCTCCGTCTCGCTCACTTCCCTTACGGGTGGGATAGCTTCGGCTCCAGCAGCCGGGGATATCGTCGTGGTGGTGCATGGCTGGTGTTCGGCGTCTGATGATAACCCGACGATTAGTGGCTATACCGAAGTAACGGAACTCTACGCCAATGACGACCGCGATACCAACGTGGTGGTTGCGTATAAGGTGATGACCGGCACCCCGGATACGGCCATTACAGTGCCAAATACCGCGACTGGCGATAACGCGCAGGCGACAGTGGTGCATGTGTGGCGTTCTCAAAACGCCGCGCCGATTGATGTAGCCATAGCCACAGCAACAGGCACCAATTCGGACGTTCCCAATGCGCCAACCGTCACACCCATCACGACGGGGGCGGTCATTCTCGCATGTGCGTTGTCTGCGCAACAGGAAGCAAACGCGGCGCTCACCGTGCCCTCTGGCTATGGCAACTTCTTTGCCGGGCTTGGAGAGTCCGGCACAACCGAACGGCAAGCCCGCGCAGTGATTGCCTCGAAAGCCTGGACAGGTGGTGCGGAAGACCCACCCGTGTTCGGGGGAGGCTCGGCGGAAGTGAGAGCGTCATGGGGCGCGGTATCGGTGGTCTTGCGGCCCTCTTCATCCTCGGGGTTGGTGTTCGTTGGAGGCACCACTGCCGGGGGGAGAGGCGATACCTACACGTCGGTATCGCTCACGTCACTCACTGGAGGTATTGCCGCCGCGCCTGGACCTGGTGATGTCGTTATCGTGGTGCATGGCTGCATCGGCACGAGCGACGTAGACCCGTCAGTCAGCGGCTACACGGAACTGACGGAGCTATACGCCAATGATGACGTGGACGCGAACGTGGCGGTTGCCTGGAAGATTATGGGACCGACCCCGGATACATCGGTCACGGTGTTTCAGGACGGCACTAGCTCGAACGGGCACGCGACAGCGATACACGTCTGGCGCGGGGCTCACCAGACTACGCCGTTCAACGTAACGACTACGACGGCTACCGGCACGAACTCGGACAAGCCGGACTCACCGACTATCACCCCGACGACGGCAGGGTCGATGGTGCTCTCGGTAGGGCTCGGAGCGCAGGACGACACCATAGCGGCCACACTGGTCGCGCCGACTGGCTACACCGACAACGACTTCGTATCGAAGGGCGACGGGAGCACGCGGAGCGCGATAGCGGTTATCGCCTCGAAGGCGTGGGTGTCCGGCGCGGAAGACCCTGGCGCGTGGACTGGTGGAGAGGTTGATACTAGCAACTCGTGGGTAGCGGCGACACTCGTGCTGCAGCCCGCATAAAGGATACCGATGGCGACACTACTTTCAGCAATCGAGTCGCAGGCGCGCGAGCACCTGAATGAGGATACCGCCAGCTTCTGGACGAGCGCAGAGCTTATCCAGATTATCAACAACGGTATCAAAGACCTGTGGGGGATGATTCTGGACCTGAACCAGGAGCACTTCCTCACCATCGACGTGACCAATGTGAGCCTCGCGGTGAATTCCTCGACGCTCACTGGGGTGCCTGCGGATGTGTTCCGCGTGCATCTGATTGAGCCGCTGACGACCACTCCAGGGGCTACTGGCGCAGGCGTGTTGTTCGAGCCGGCTGACTACAACAGTCACAAGTTCATCAACGCGCGTCAGGCGACAGCGCAGGACCCCAGCGGCGGGCTGAAGGTCTACTACACGCTGAGTCAGGCGGGTGCGCCCGTGGGTGCGCCAACCGTGCATGTGGCTCCGCAGCTATCGACAGCGCTGAACCCGTTGCGGTTCGTGTATGTGCCGACGCTCGCTGCGGTGGCGGCGAACGCGAACAACCCGATACCGGGTGAGAGCGATAATGCGCTGATAGCCTACTGCGTGGCGTTCGCGCGAGCCAAGGAGCGGGAGACGGCCGACGCGGACCCGACCTGGCTGAACGTCTACAAGACGGAGAAGACTAACCTCGCGGTTCGGCTCACTCCACGTCAGACGCAAGAGCCGGAAGTAGTCGAAGACCTCTACGGTGCGTATCTCTAAAGGAGTCGTATGCCTGCTACTATCCAGAAGCGCGTGTTTGCGCGTGTTGTGGAAGCAGGGAACCTCGAACCAGCAATCGCGGAAGTGACCAGTGAGGTTAATGCTTTCCTCAGCACTTTTGCTCTCGCTAGTCGTGTATTAGATGTCCGGATGCACACGGGACCGGCGTCGAAATACGGAGAGCGTTCGGTTCACATTGTTACGGTATTCTACCTAGAGGTCACATAACATGAGTCTGTTCACAGGAAGTATCAGAGAGATTGGTGACGCGCGAGCGTTAGACGTTGCAGTAGTTGATGGGCTCGGCGCACAGCTAACGGGATTCGACCCGTCGCGTCCCGCTAATGCCGGCATCACCACTGTCTCTGTAGACAACACGGTCGGGGGAACCTCGCTGCTCGTAGCGAACCCGGCTCGTCGTCAATTCATCGTGCATAACGACAGCGCGGGCACCATCTTCGTTGCGCTCGCGGCAACAGCTTCGGCTACCGCCTTCACCTACGAAGTCGCTGGCAACAGCACCATCGAGGGGCCACTCAATGGCTACACGGGTGCAATATCGGCGTTTCGAGTGTCGGGTGTGAGCGCGGTTCGGGTGACGGAAGTCACGACCTAAACAGGAGCAGACATGGCTGCAGGCAAGATTCGGAACTTCGGCTTCGGCGTAGACGGTGTGAACATCGTCACGGACCCGCTCAAGCTCAAGCCATCAGAGGGTATCTCGCTCCAGAATGCGGAACTGGTGCCCAATGAGGCGACAGGCGGGCTCAGTGCGCTCACGCAGCGCAAGGGGCTCGATGCGTTGAACGGGTCAGCGATGTCGGGGAGTGTCATCGGCATATACAACTGGCCGCTGCGCACCACCATCGTCAAGACGCTGTATGCAGCGAAGCAGACGGAGGACGCGAACACGTTCCAGAGCACCATCGACGGCACGACCTGGGTGCCTACTTCGACGCCGGTAGCGCCAGTGACGGATGCTTACTTCGCGGATAACTCGAACGTGCAGTCGGCGCGACGATTCGCCGGCTTCAAGAACCTGTTGATATACCCGGGCGGGACCTACACGCAGGATTCCGCGAACCCGACCATTCAGTCGTGGAACGGGACCGATGCGTTCACGGTGACGGCGATTCCGGTGGGGCCTGGCGATAGCTCGGACGAACCCTTCGTCATCGTTGACCAGTTGACGATTGGCGACAAGACGTATCTGGCGGTGAGCGACCCGGGCGGCGGCGCAGCACCAGACCACGCAGGGCGCGTGCTGCAGCTAGACATGACCACGGGCAAGCTGCGGCAGGTAGCGAGCACGTTCGGCAACGACTCGGGCCAGATGGGCGGGGGCACCCCGTGCTGCATGGCTTACTACCAGAATCAGCTATTCGTCGGGCTCAATGGTAGCGCCACGACCAATGGCATCGGCAAGATTGTGCGATGCTTCCCTGACGTGGACGAGACGTGGACGGTAGATGTCTCGAACCTGGTCAGTCACCCCGTGACGCTCATCGCGGAGGGCGGCGGGATGCTCGTGGGGACGCGCAGCAGTGCGACGACCGGCGCGCAGGTTTACTTCCGCTCCAACTCGGCGTTGACGTGGGGCTCGGAGCTAACCAGTGGCGGCGGCGCAGCGGGCAGCGGCCACTACCAGGGGCTCGTGTCCTACAACGGCGAAGTGTATTGCGTGGAATACCACTCCACGACGCCTATCATCAACATCAAGAAGCGCACGGCGCTCGGCGTGTGGTCTACCGTTCGTGACGTAGCCACGACTGACAGTGGCGTGGCCGGCAACCTGCCTGGCAACGGCATCGTGTTCAACAGCAAGTTGTTCTTCACCTTCCGGTCACTGACGGCAGGCGGCAACGACGGCTTCATCTTGCAGTGTGCGACCTCGACGTGGACGAAGGTGCTCACCGATAACATCGGCGGGTCGATGGCGATACTGACGCAGCGGAGCTAACATGGCATTCATTCTCGCGCAAGCAGGCACGACGCTCTACAAGGTTGATGTCTCCACAGGCACAGCGACTGCGCTGACGCTGCCTACGGGAGTCACACTCAACTCGACGCGCAAGCCGAAGTTTGCCACGCTTGGGGAGTGGGTCGTGATGACTCACTCGCCCTCGAAGAACCTGGCGATTGACGTGGAGGGCACCGTGCGGGTGCTCTGCCCGCAAGCGCCACTCAACGGGCCGACTACTTCCAACGTGGCGGGTGGGTCTGCTCTCACTGGCACCTACAAGTATTGGGTGTCCTTCTACGTGAAGGATGCGGACGGCAACGTGCTCATGGAGAGCCCGCTGAGTCTGCCCTCGGTGGAGCTAACGGTCACGACCGATGACATCGAGGTAGGCGAGCTTCCGTTGTCGGGGGATACGGTTACTGGGCGAAGACTGTATCGGAGCCTGACCGGGGGCGTGGTTCCCTACAGGCTATTCGACGTGGACGACAATACCTCGAACAGCGTGCGCGACGGGATTGCGGACACGACGCTTGAACTGCTGCCCTCGCTCGCGGAGTTCTATGTGTCGCCGCCCGGGACAGTCCCTGGGTTCCAGATGAAGTCGATTGTGGAGTGGAAGTCGCGGCTGTGGGGAGTCTCCAACGACCCCACGTTGGTAGACACCATCTTCGCCAGCGACACGAACAAAATCTACACCTGGCCGAATAGCCTCGTAGCGCATCCGGCCGGCATCGACAAGGAAGGTGTGGTCGGGTTCGGCGTGCGGCGGAACCATCTTGGGTTCATGAAGCGAACAGGTATCTGGGCCGTCAGTGCGACGAGCGGTGGCACTGGTATCGACTTTACCCGGCTGACCGTCTCACAGATTGCTCCACGTCAGGCGGGGTGCCTGGCTGAGGATAGCATTCTGACCATCAACGACAAGGTCTACTGGCTAGGCCGCGACGGGGTGTATGAGTGGGACGACAACGGCGTGAAGTCGGTGAGCGATACGTTGGTCGCGCCGTGGTTCAAGAAGGGCACGACGGTCTTCAATCGGGACCGCTTTCAATATGCGTTTGCGCGCTACAACGCGGTCACGAACAGCTACGAGCTTCACCTGGCCGCTGCCGCTGCCAGCACCGAGAACCGATGGGTGAGCTTCAACCTCACCAACCGATGTTGGTATGGTCCGCATGTGACGGGCGCGTTCACACCGACGCACGCGGGCGATGCTACTGACGCGAACGGGTTGCCCCTGACGCTGGTCGGAGGTAGCGATGGCGTTATCTACGCCGGCAATGGCAGCAACAACCGCGACGGCTCTGCGACGGCTATCGACATGGACTGCTATGGTCCGTGGCATCACGGGGAGGACCCGGATGATACGAACTACTACGGTCAGGTGTCGGTGCTCTCGCGCGTAGAGTCGGCGGGCACAATGGAGGTCATCCCCGTGGTGGGACGCCTCGATACGACGGCACAGGCGGCTATCACGCACACGCTGACTACAGGGCGTGAGAGGTTGCGGCGGCTCGGCGTAGGCGCACTGATGCGGTTGCGGTTTCGCAAGAACACCGTGAACCAGAGCGCGAGCATCTACGGGTATGAACTCCCGTGGCACACTATCGGACGGAGGTAACGTGGCGAATGACATCTTCGACAAACCGTTCTCACTCGTCGGGGACGCGACCCCGGAGAAGATGTATCAGATTGATGCGATGTTCGAGGACATCTATCGGCGCTTGGCCTCGACGCAGCAGACGGTCGTGCAGGCGTTTCCGGAAGGACAGCCTGTTGACGTGACGCGATGGAAGACGGGTCCGTGGACGTATGATGGCATCGTGCCGTCTGCGCGCGTGGCCCGCCTCGTCCACAACCTGGCGGCGGCGACGGAGTATGCGGACTTCGCGCCGGAAGGCATCGACACCTGCGTCGAGATAGCCGTGACTCCGCTCGGAGCCGGCGCGTCCATCAGCGGTATCCGCCACTTCGGGCAGATATCGCGCAAAATCTGCATCGTGAACGCCAGCGGCACCGAGTCGCTGACGATTCCGCATGAGGAAGCGACTTCGACAGACATCTACCGCTTCAATCTCCCCGACAGCACCGACATTGTGCTCGCACCCTACCAGGTGCTGTGGGCGAGCTACAACCCGGAGCTTCACCGCTGGCAGTTGATGGTGACGCCGCATTCGTCGGGCGGGCTCTCGGGCGGGGGCGGGGTTGCACTCTACGCTTCGCGGACCTTCTTGGAGGCTGAACTGGAGGCCATGACGGGGGCGACGTTCTGCGAGGTCATCCCTGCGATAGCGAATACCTGTATCGTCCCCCTCGATGTGGTGTGGGACAACGATGTGACAGACGCCTACACCAACGCGCCGACGTGGGTGGTGCATCGAAACGGCGGGGGCGGAAACGGGTTGATAACCCCGCTGTCACTGACCTACAGCACCGGCCCGCGTCGTCAGGTGTATCGGTCGGCTATGGTGGCTGGCTCAGACCCTTTGGCCGACTTTTCTGGGACAAATGTAGGCTGCACCCTTGCGGCTGCACTCACCGGGGTCGGCGCGGCTACGACCACTGTCCACATCTGGTATGGGACTTTTAGCACGGTATAAGCAAGAAACGTGCCAAATAGGGTAAAATAGAAGGGGAGTTTACACAATGACCATGCTTGCGGAACAAAAGGCTCAGATGAGCCAGATGTCGCCCGGGTCTACCGAGAAGTATATCTACAACTCGATAGGTGGGCGGACACTCAATCCGTATTACACGGCACCGACCTCTCAGCCGTCTTCGAGCAATGTAGGGGCCACCGTCAACATGAATGACGGGTCCGTGCGCTACCGAACGGCGACGGGCGGGCTGTCTACGATGCTGCCGACCTCGTCTACGCCGTATGCGGATTCGGACCCTACGGCGCAAGAGTTTGGGCAGGGCGGGCCGATGTCCACCCAGTTCAATTCTCAGGTGACAGGTGCGTCCGCGATTGGTGACGACGCATACAACGAGCAGCAGCGGATGCTACTCGCTGACAAGCTGTCGCGCGAGCGCATGGCGAGCCTATCTGGAATGATGGGCGATACCGCAGCGCGCGTGCAGATGCCGGGTGGTCCGGATGAGACGGCGGCGCGCAGTGCGGCGTTTGCGCGTGCGAAGGAGCAGGCGGGCTCGACGGCTCGGTCTGCGCTCATGTCGCTCCAGGGCGCGATTGACGAGCGCGGCATGACGGGTTCCAGCGTGGAAGCCGGTCAGGCGGGCGGCGTCATCGGTGGCGCGGCCAACAGCGTGGGTGACTTCACCCGCGAACAACTGATACAGGACCTGAACAGGGCCAGCCAGATTGCCGACATGCGCTATCAGGGTGATATCACGCAGCGTGGGCAGGACATGAACCGCACCCAGACCCTCATGGGCCTGATGGCGGGGGCGGCATACTAATGGCCCGCGAGATGCTCGACACGCGCGTGTTCGGGGGCAACCACGGACAGCAAGGGGTGTTCGACCGGAACGACCCCAACATGAAGAATGAGGCGCTCCAGCGGCTACAGGAGTTGACCTCCCAATACGGAGCCATGCTCGACTCGAACTACACGGGCGAGACTGGCTTCGCAGCGAACGACGCGGACAGCTACTACAAGTGGCGGAACGCGACTACGGAAGCCGACAACATCAATCGGTCACTCGGTGGAAAAGCCGGGATGAACATCCACTCGGTCGTCCCACAAGGCGGCGAGCTATCCGCGATGAACCCGCAATTGCGGCAGGAGTCGCGGCTCGGGCCTGACGCGACGGGTGACTTGGTGAACAAGCACTATCAGCGTGCGGCCAGTGCGAACCCGGCGATGCAGTCCCTCAGCGACCTTATCATGCGGAAGAGGTTCCAATAATGGTTCACGACCCAAACGCCCTGCGAGCCCTTCTGGGTATGCAGGCACTGAGCAATCAGGCGACACCGGGTGTTGACCCGTTCGTGGCGAAGCGACGGGCGCAGATTTACAGCGGTGAGGATGCGCTCGCCAACAGCGAAGTCGAGCAGCGGCGCGCACAGATGGCAGAGCCCACGCTGGGCCTGTCGCGCGAGCAATACCGCGACGACGCCATGAACAAGCTGAAGAAGACGCTGGGGATGCAGCAGATTCAGGCGCAGCAGGAGCTTGCGCTGAAGATGGCCCCTGAGCAACTGAAGGGTGAGTATGACCTCCGTGGACGCGAGATGTCCAACGAAGGCCAGTTGAACGTCGCCAAGACCTACGCGCAGCAGCGGGAGGAAACGGCAGCGGCGAACAACGCGGCTCGCGCGCAAGCGCAGCAAGAGATGTTCATGCAGCATCAGGCGGACCCGAACCGCTCGATGACGGTCGCTGGAGTCGGCTCGATTGGTGCGGCCCCTCGGCAGGCTACGCCACCGAACACGACCGTCCCTGCTCCGCTTTACAAGGCGGTTGACGAAGCGAAGGCTGCGTATGAGTCTTACGCGAACAACCCGCTCGGGCGCACGCTGTTCGGTGCGAGCCGCAACAACAACTACTCTTCGGCGCTGACCAACTTGCTCGACAAGAAGGGCACGCTGCAGGAAGTCGAGGAAGTGTTCGGCATTCTGCGCGGCGTCGATGGCGCGACCATCGAAGAGAAGATTGCGAACAGCGGCGACCCCGCGATGCAAGCGCTCGACCCCTACGAGAGACAGTATCTGCAGTTGAAGCTGGGACAATAACATGGCTGAGAAAAAGGTATGGACGAATGCGGACCTGAAGACCTCAGGGCCGACGACTACGTATGGTCCGTGGAAGTCTGTGCCTAAGCCAAAGGCCGCGCCGATGAGCGCAGCGGACTTGCGCAACAGCACCTTGCTTGACCAGATGTTGGCAGAGCAGGAGGCCGGCACCTACATCGACCCAGTAGAGCAGGCGAAGGCGACTACGGCGCGACTGGACCGGGCAGAGCACTTGCGCAAGGCTCCGGAACAGATTGCGAACCTGGCGGCGACCTCGGGTCAGGAGCTACAGACGGAGCGGGACCTGCGGCGCGCGGGCACCGAGTCTGGTGTGCTCATCGACGCGGCGAAGCAGGGCCTGTATGGCGCGGCGATTCCGCTGTCCATGACGGGCGGGGGTGCAGGCATCGCTGCAGGCGGCTATCTCGCGCTCAACGCACTGAACGACTTCGTGGATAACCCCGGATGGGGCACCGGAGCGGGCGCAGTGCTCGACATGATTCCGATGGGGTTGGGCAAGGCAGCGAAGGCTGTTACGCGGCTTGCGCGCGGCTCGAAGGCGGCGGAAGTCGCGCCGGGGCTCGCACGTAGCCGCTACATGCAAGGGATGGCAGAGCGCACCAAGCCGAGTGCAGGCGGATACGTCGCTGGACAGGGCAACGGCACGATGCCGATTCGTCCGCCAGTGGCACCGACGCCGGCTGCTGCGGCACCACAGGCACAGAGCACCGGAACCTCGTGGGACTTTCCATCAGGGGCTCCACAGGCGAATGTTCGACCATCGCCCGTCGCACCGACGCCGGCACCGCGACCGCAGAACACGGGAACGATGTGGGGGCACGCGGCTCCTGCAGCACAAGGAGTAGACGATGTCGTCGCACGCGCTGCAACACCTGCGGGTCCAGTGCCTAGTCCAGCTAGTGAATTTGACGCTGCTATGGAACAGGCACTCAAAGGGGACGGTCCCTCTATTGAAGTTGTTGAAGAAGGCGGCGGGTATCTGAACAACGCGAGCGGTGATTCAGCAGCGAGCATTGAAGCGCTGCAGCGGGCATCGGGCATGGCGAGCCGTGGCGAGAAGTTCGGATACTTCGACCGCAGCGGCCAGTTCAAGGAGCTTATCGGACCAGAGGCTGTAGACTTCGTCCCACGTCAGGGCCAGACCTACGGCAAGATGACGCCGAATGGGTTCGAGACGCTCTCCGACATGGGCGGGCGAGTTACGCAACCTGCGCCGGCTGTTACGCAAGCTGCGGTGGGTCCAACGGGACGCGCGGTAACGGACATTCACCCGGCGCAGACTGACGCGGGCGCGTTCGGCTTCGAGGACCTCGGGTCCATCAGCGAAGGCGAGCTAACGCGGATGCAGCAAGGGCAGTGGCCGACTGCAAGCCGCGAAGTGCCTAGCGTAGGCAGCTTCGAGGACTACTGGAAGGCGAGAGGCCGTAAGAAGCCGTTCGACCATCCGAAGGCACCGGAGAAGAAGGCAAAGAAAAAGGGGTAAGCGATGGCAAACAGATTCCTCAGCACGCCGACTACTGCACCAGAGCAGGGACAGGCTGTGTCGAGTAACCGCTTCCTCACGGGCTCGCGGAGCACCACGCCGACGCCGGCTCCACAGAATGACGAGTGGAAGGCTGCGGGAGCGCTCGCGGCTGGTGCGGCTGGCCTCACTGGCTTGGGTATGCTTGGCAGCAAGCTCCCGGGCAAGGCCGGCAAAGCCTTCGAGGTTCTCAACGCGATACGAATGCAGATGATGCTGTCTGGCAAGGCGCTGCCGAAGTCGCTGCTGGGCAACGTCGGTGCGGTCGTCAACCGCTCGCTGGAGACTGGGTCTACGCGGCCGTTGCGAGAATTCGCATCGCCGCAAACATGGCGTGACGCTAAGGCGGCGTATAGTTCGCAGAGCGGCGTTCGCGCCAACCCGGCAGGGCACACGGGGGTCACACTCCCTGGCCCTACGCCGGGGCGTTTCATGGGTGCGATGGATGAGGCTACGCAGGGAGCACTGAAGAGGTCGGGGGCCACTGCGGAGGAAGCGGCGAACGAAACGCTGCAGACTCCACTGGGCGTCAACTTCGGGCCGATGGGCGAAGCGCTCGAAGGACCAGTCGCACAATACCTGGTGCCTTTCCGACGCACGCCGTTCAATCAGGCTATCGAGGGCGCGAAGGCTATCACCAAGGGCATGAGCGGGACGGACAAGGGGGCGAGACGCGCGCTCTCTACGCACGCTGCGGTTGGCAGCATACACGGGGCGGCGACATCGGACGACAGTATGCCGGCGAGCATTCCACTCGCGGCAGCTATGGCGGGGCGATATGCGGTGCCGTATGGGCTGGCGGCGCTTATCTCTCGTGTTCACGCGGCGGGCGGTAAAGGTGGGGGCGGTATTGCTAGCGGTATGCTACCTGTCTCTGAGTATGGCATCGAGTCGGCAATCACGGACCCTGTTCGTCCGTTCTACGACCCGGCGTTGTTTCGATTCTTCAAGTAAGGCCATCGTGACATGCAAGAACCACAGTATCTCACTACACGGGAGTTTGACAGTTGGCGAGTTGAGCACGATAGAAAGGTAGATGCCATCCTAGCGGCGTCGGAGCTTCGACAGGAGCGCGACATCAAGACTGAAGGACGCATCACCACGTTAGAGACTCACAGGGAACACGCCATCATCGGGCTCGGTATCTTCTCGTCGGTCATCAGCGCCATCGTCGGCGGTCTGGTGGCTATGGTTTCGTCACGCTAAGAGGCAGTCATGGCACTCAGGACTCGATACACGGCACTCATCAAGCAGGTAGCGGAGAAGCATGGTCTGCACCCAGACCTTGTCGAGGGGATTGTGTTGCAGGAGTCGGCAGGGAACACGGATGCGTTCCGGTTCGAGCCCGACTTCTGGAACCGCTACCTGAAGACGAACCCGAAGTATCGGCACCTGAACCCGCGAAGGGTCAGTAGCAGCTACGGCCTCATGCAGGTGATGTATTGTCGCTTGCTCGAAGACAAGATAGCGGCGAATGACGCCTGGGAGCCGGAACTGCTGTTCATACCGGAGAACGGTCTGGACATCGGTTGCGCCTTCTTCAAGGAGCTACTGACGTGGGCGGAAGGGTTGACCCTGCCGGCCGACAAGCCTATCACATTCATCGAAGTTGCGCTCGCAGCGTATAATGGTGGACGTGGCGGTAACGACCCCTCGAAGAACTGGCCGCTGCGGAACGGCAAGTATGCGCGAGAGGTTCTGGCGAAGGTAGCGGCGTTGCAGAAAGAAGGCGCGCATGTGCAAGACGGACAGGTGGGTCAGTAACGTCCCACCCGCTGACGACATCTACTGGTTCCAGGTTAGGCTCGTGGCCGACCTTCTACAATCGGACGGCTGCACGGGGGTAGCCGAGATATACCAGGATTCGTGCCTCGAACACGACATCCACTGGCGGACAGGGGCTACCATCTTCGGTGTCCCCCTGACGACAGCACAGGCGAACCGGAGATTCCGCCTGGTCATCCAATCTCGCTCACGGCTCGGGAGGTTCTCTCCCCTGTCGTGGTGGCGATACGCGGGCGTCACCTTTGGCGCTCTCTTTATCTCGCACAAGACGAAGTAGTTGGCATGGGGTTTGCATCAGTAGATGTAGACCCCTTTGCTATGTATGGAGGTCCATGACCAATAAAGGAGACACTATGCCTCATTTCTGCCTCACTCCGTCCTGCGGTAACGTCGCTCGTCGGCGCGGGCTCTGCACCAAGTGCGGGCGCGGCGCAATTTCCGTGCCAGTTCCTACGCCGGCTGCGGCCCTGGCCTTCGACCGGGAGAAGCAGAAGCTGCAGGCGGAACAGGCCAATCTCAAGCTGCGCTACGCTGCTGCGCTCAAGACCATTGACGAGCAGGAGCGCGAGCTTGATGCCCTTGGGGTGCTCGGCCACTCGGTGGAAACATACTCCATCGAGCCCGTGTCTACGTCCAAGGGGACCGGGGAAGCGACAGCGGTGCTTCTTGCCGGCGACTGGCACTACGAGGAAGAGGTCAAGCCGTCGCAGGTGAATGGACTGAACAAGTATACGCTCGACATCGCTAAGGAGCGGACCACGACGTTCTTCCAGGCATCGCTGCGCCTTATCCGGTTGCTGCAGCAGGATGTGCGTATTGACCGCTGCATCATGGCGCTGCTGGGCGACTTCATCACGAACCAGATTCACGGCGCGGAGAACGCCGAGAAGAACCAGCTTGAGCCGACGTATGCCATCGTCGCGGCGCGGAACGCGATTATCAGCGGGATTGACTTCTTCTTGGAGCACTCCAAGCTGGAGTTCATCATTCCGTGTGCGTCAGGCAATCACGCGCGGACCACGCACACGACGCGGTTCGGCAGCGAGAATGGGCACAGCCTGGAATTCCTCATGTATGAGCACCTGGCCGCGCACTATCGGAACGAGCCGCGCGTGACGTTCATCATTCCGGAGGGGATGCACAGCTATGTCAGAGTCTACGACACGACCATTCGCTTCCACCACGGGCACGCGGTGAAGTATGGCGGCGGCGTGGGCGGTATCTACATTCCGGTGAACAAGGCGATAGCACAATGGAACAAGGGGAAGAGGGCGGACCTCGACTGCTTCGGACACTTCCATCAGTTGCGGGATGGGGGGAACTTCATCTGCAACGGGTCCGTCATCGGCTACAACACGTTTGCCCTGAGTATCAAGGCAGACTACGAACCACCGAAGCAGACGCTGTTTCTCATCGACAAGAAGCGGGGCAGGACTTGCACCTGGCCCATCCTGTTCAAGCGATAGCAGAGAAGGAGTCGTAACATGGAAGACCAAGCACCGGACAACATCGCGTTCTACTACGAAGACCCCCGCGAGCCCGTGGAGATTATCTCTGCGTGCCCGGGGGATGTCACGTTCCCTGAACTAGTCGAAGTGTTCAGGGCGTTCGCGCGGCGCGTAGGCTTCACCGACTACACCATCGAGCAGAGCCTGGGGAAGCCGCGTGCGTAACTTCGCCATCGGGTTCATCGTGCAGTTTGCGAGCTACCTGAACCTGACGCTCAACTACCGGGCGATAGCGGAGAGTCAGAAGGGGTATGCGATGGTGACGGATGCGGCGGCTGTGCTGCTCGCCTACGTCATCATTCGCAAGGTCAGTAGGGACGAGCACTCGTATTGGACGCTCGCCGGCATGGTCGTAGGCGGGTCACTAGCTGCGTGGTTCGGTATCACGCTTACGGAGCATTGGAGAACGCCATGAGTGAATTCGCAGTGAAGCAGCCGCTGGTGATGGAGCCCGTGATGCAGAAGTTCACCTGGGACTGCGGCATTGCGTGCCTTCAGATGCTGACCGGCCAGTCCTACGTGGACATCCGCAAGAAGATTCGCTACAAGATGCCCGTGGGGCTCAGTCTGCGGGAACTGCGGAGTGTGAGCAAGCGCTTAGGCTTTCCCCTCAGCTTCTCGAAGGAGGTAGACCACGATGATGTGGGGATTCTGTTCCTGGTGCATAGCCTGGACCCCACGGATGGACATGTAGTCGTCTTCGCCAAGGGGACCATATACAACCCGGCGCAGGGGCAGTGGTGGACGGACGTAGACAGCTACCTGGCGCAGACCGGGTATGAGAAGAGGGGCATACTACAACGGAGGGACCAATGAGCGCACAACCGTGCGGGTGCGACCCGACGCACCACAACGGATACTACCGATGCAGTGAGCACGCGCGGCTGAAGGTCGAAGAAGACTTCATGCAGAGCCTGATAGACGCACAAGACAAATCGAACATGCTGGAGGGCATACGAACTATGGCACAAGACAACGCGGGGCTGAATCGGGACCTTATCAAGGATGGGCGCGGCGCACTGACCGGCATTGGCGGCGCACCGACGCGCGCAACCACGCTGCCTGACGCGCCGGCAGAGCGGAAGAAGTATCCGGTAGCGAGCGGTGTGCTCGACTACTTTCCGGATGCGCTGGTCGCCCTCTCGAACGTGTCGTGGCGCGGCAACGAGCAGCACAACCCGGGACAGCCCCTGCATTGGGCGCGCGGGAAGTCTAGCGACGAGTCGGACACGATGATTCGCCACTTCCTGCAGAGGGGCTCGCTCGATAGCGACGGTATCCGCCATAGCGCGAAGATGGTGTGGAGGGCGCTGGCGATACTGCAGAAGGAGATAGAAGCGGAGAAGGCGCAGGCACCGACTGTGCGCGAGCACTTCGAGAACTACGCGCAGGGGCAGGCACAGCGACACGTCAAGACCCCGCCCGTGCCCGACTACAAGGCTCTCTACAAGGACCCGAACCCGACTGGGCGGGACAACGGGCCGCGAGAGTCAGAGCCTCAGTATCGCGCTCGCATGGGCTACGACAAGCCACAGCAGGAGCGTGGGCTCACTCCAGACGATAGGTATCAGTCATGAAGATAGGATTCGATATCGACGGAGTGCTGGCGAATTGGGAACAGAAGGCGGGGCCGCTGCTCGTGAAGACCTCGGGGCGTAACCTACTGCCGGCCGACTTCCTCACGAAGCGGCCTCCCGTGTGGGACTGGCTGCGCTTCTACGGGTATACCCCGGAGGAACTTGCGGCCTTCTGGCAGGCCCTGCAGACGGACACCACGTTCTGGCTGAACCTGCCGCCGATGGAGGGTGCAGGCACGCTCAAGATGCTGTGGCCGGCACTGAAGCGGGCGCACGATGTCTACTTCATCACGAACCGCTCGGGCGCGTTTGTGAAGCGGCAGACGGAGCTATGGCTACTGGAGCACATCAGCGATGAACTGCGTATCAAGCGGGGGCCAGACGGTGGCTTCCCGTCGCATCATCCTACGGTGCTGATTAGTGGCGACAAGGGCGGGTGTGCGAAGGCGCTCGCGCTCGACTGCTACGTGGATGACAACGTGGAGAACGTCAACGCGGTTGCACCCTACGCGCGGACCTATCTGCTCGATGCGCCCTACAACAAGGAAGGCGTAGACCTCGGCGTGCTGCGGATTCACACGCTGGGCCAGATGTTCGACGTGGAGGTTGCAGCCGGCAGGCTGTAGGCGTAGAATAGAGGGGAAGCGCACTTCACTTGTGAGTGGAGGAAAGCCTATGAAACACTAACAGCAAGACCAGGGGGTATGCGAGTTCAGACTCGGCCCCCTGGCTCCCCTTCGGAGGTCTTAACATGGCCGTGATAACAACCCCCGCCCGTGGCATCCGCCAAGTCCTCTACACCCTCCTGCTTGTCGCCTTCCTGAAGTCCTGCACTCCCTGGCTGAACGAGCCGGCAATGGATGTGGAGGCTGCTGAACCCCCCGCAATCTCCCTCCGCATCGACCCCAAGGTCCAGATGGTCAGCTACGGCGGGACAGGGACTGTCCGTGTAAGAATTACAGTGCCCAAGAACGCCCAGAATCGGGCTGTGTGCGTAGAGGTCGATGGACCGACGTATCGCTCGTCATGCTTCGAGCACGTTGGCCTGGGGGCACCCAGTCAAGCCGAATGGCTGGTTAAAGGGCTCGATGCGGGTGAGTATGTGGCGGCGGCTCGGTTGGAGCGCTCAGGAGGGGCTGTGGAGCTTGCCCGGGACAGCTTTGTGGTGTCTGGGGTGTCAGAATTCTGACGCGGTAAACGTCGGCACCTGCGCGTAAGTGCCGACATCTACTGCTCAGTGACTCAGGGCGTAGAGGAAGATGTTCACGCCTAGTGCGTAGGACCGCCACGAATACTCCGAGAGGAATTCGGCATTCTCAGGCTTGTCTTCCTCCCACCCATCCGCGATGTCCGTGTTGTGGGTAGACAGGACCACCAGCCGGCCCTTCCGGTCGAACATGCCGCGCGCAGTAGCCTGAATACTATCGTCGCCGCGCTCGCTCGTGATGCGCGTGCCGTCGTCCTGCAGCACCCACCAGCCGATAGTCGGCATCTGCCAGATACCCGGGATGCGATACTGCTGATTGAAGACCGGGTGAGTGGCCCCTAGCGTCTCCATCGGCGCGTCCGGTAGCACCCTCCGTATCTCCCGCACCCACTGGTCCCACGCTTCGCTCCCCCAGAAGTCATCGACCCACAGAAACCCGCCTTTGCTGAGATACGCACGCAAACCGCGCACTTCAGCATCCGACAGCAACATTGTGCCTACGTCTTCCATGAACAGGACCGGGCACAGCGAGAGTAGCGGGCTGTCGAGCTTCACGACGACGTTGCGGCCCGTGCGGATGCTGGTGACTTCGCGTAGGCGCACCAGCAGGTTGATGTCCGCGCCGGGGTAGTCCGTCCACCAGTCAGAGCCGTTGTCCTCGAAGCGGTCTGCGGTGTAGTAGCCCCTACAGAAGGGCACGCGCCCGTTGTTGTCGTCGGGCGTGACCCAGGTGATGGTCGAGTTGGTAGAGGGGCCGGTGTAGGTCTGCTGTGCGAACAGGCCGGTGGAAAGGAGCAGGAAGGCCCCCGTAAGAGCCCTCCTGCCTGGCCGTCTAGTGGCCGCTGGGGTTGGAGTCATCGTCCTTGTCGCAGTCGTTGCCGTGACCGTTGTTGCCGTCGTCCTCGTCCGTGCAGGGCTCGTCGCTGTCGTTGCCGCCGCCCGGGTTCGAGTCGTCGTCGCCATCGTCGTCATTCCCGTGGCCGTTATTGCCATCGTCGTCGTCACCGTCCGTAGGCGGGACGTAGACTGGGCCTTCGCTGCCGCCTTCGTTCGGCTGGCCGTCCATGTAAATGATGAGCACGCTCGACCACTCGCCGGGGAGGCCGCACGTATTCACCACGCGAACCCGCACGAAGTAGCGCCCGCCGTCTTCCGGGTCGCCCAGCGTGGCTTCCGCGATACCCTGCGCGAGCACATAGCCCACGAAGGTCTTCGGGAACCGCTGTTCGTCGCGCGTGTGGTAGACCTCCAACTGGTAGATGTTCACGTTCTGAACCGCTTCCCAGTAGACGCGAGCGCTACGCCCGACCGGCGAGAAGCTCGTGGTTATCCAGCGCACGGGTGCATCGCTGCACTGGATGCCGGCCTGGCGGATGCTCGAACGCCCACCCTGGTCCGCGTAGACCGCCGTGCTGCTCGGCGTCAGTGAAGGTCCGGTCGTGGGGCTGTCGCCACACGCCGCCGTGAAGATGACGATGCTCGCTACGATACTCGCAAGTAGTGACTTTCTCATTCGCTGTCCCCTCCCTTTTCCTTCTTGCCTGGTGGCGTGATGCGCACGTAGGCGGTGTTCGGTGTCGTCTCTGTGCAGGCGTCGAGGTCTTCTTGAGACAGCCCATGCGCCTTCATGAGTGCCATTGTGTCGAGCTTCGAGGTTTCCCCCGTGACCAGCTTGATTTTGAACCCGTCAAGCTCGGTGCCGTCTGCCAGCGCTTTCCCCTGCTTGTCCTTGATGAACAGGGCATCTACCTCGGCACTGATGCGCTTCTTGCGCTCCTTGGCTTCCTTCTCTATCTTCGACAGCTTGGCGTATTCCTCGCAGCGTTGACGCACCATCATGCGCGTGTTCGGCTTGAGTGCCACCGTCACCGCTACGGTTGTGGTCGCCTGCACCGTCTGTTTCAGTCGTGGCATCTGCCCTCCCTAGTGGTTGTAGCCGAAGGTGACTGCGGCCGTTATCCAGAATGCGCCGGTCCAGTAGGCGACATCCGCCCACTTCCCCTCAAAGGCCCACCTGCCGGCGTTCAGCAGGTAGAGGCCCATGATGAGGTAGTTGAAGAGTCGCGGGTCGAGAAGCAGGCCCACCTTAGCTGTCCGACGCCATGTTCAGGCGGTCCACCACTGCCGGCTCGGCTACCGGGATTGGCAGCGACAGGCGCGGGTTGCCCATCCAGCCGTTGTAGTCAGCGACCACGACCTGGCCGCTCTTGATAAGGCCCTGGCAGGTGCGGCGCGTCGAAGCCGGGATGAGGCCGGCGCGATGGGCGATGTCGGCCTGCATCAGGGGCTCATTCGCCTGGCGCAAGGTGTCGATGATGCGTTCTGCTGCTTTGCTCATGCTGTCTCCTTCATGTGACGGTGTCGGTTCCTACCTATCTATAGAAGCAAGGGCTGTGCCAACTAGCGCCGCCAGCGTGTCATGCTGAACGCCGCCGACAGATTCTCCATAGCAATCAGCCATATCCACCAGCAGCCGGGGCAAGAGATACGCGGTTTCCGCCTGCCCAGGTAGCGCGGGTGTGTGTCACAGCGGTAGTAGGTGCGGCTCGTTCTCATTTGTGATACCTCTCCCCTACCCACCCCTCTGCCCCAATTGGGCATCCTTCGGCCCAATCTGGGAGAGTGACGAGCAGGTGTTCAAATTCGAGGACACTACCTGTCCCCTTTTCAGCCTCGGCTACGACCTCGTCGTGGACGGTCAGCACCGGGACGTAGGTGCCTGAGCGCTCACAGCGGAGCATCGCGTCCGCCATGATGTCTCGGGCCACTGCCTGCACGATGTTCTCTACCAGCGAGCCGCCATAGGTGCTCTGCCGCTTCCACTGGCGGGTGCGGATGTCGATACCCATGAAGGTCAACTGCTCGCGCAGTTCACCCCAGGAGGTTCGCGTGTTGTGAATCTCCGGAAACGGATACGCCAGCCGGCGACCGCTCGGGAGTTCACAATAGAGGTAGTCGCCCTCGCAGAAGAAGGACACGCCGTTCGTGCTGTGGGTGCCGCCCTGGTCTACCGCGCGTATCGCAGCAGCTTCTACATCGCCCCACAGTTCCTTGACGCGCCAGAACTTCTCTCGATACGCCTTGACTACCTTGACGGCCGTGATGGCATCGGGATTCGCATCGGGGGCAAACTCGAACTCGTGGTTCTTACGATAGTGCCGCCCAGTTCCCACGCCACAGACTTCGCAGAAGTGGTCTTCAGGAATATCCACCCCACCCTGCTTACACGTCTCCACAAACTTCGCGGCACCCATCTGGTAGCCGAGTCCCAACACTGCAATTTTTCCAATGCCTCGTTCCACAGGGTGGTCGTGCTTATTGGTCTTGTATCGGTAGATGTCATCCGCCATGTAGCAGTAGATGTCGGCTCCACTACGAAAAACCTCCAAGGCGTCGAGGTCGCCGGCAATCCACAGCAGAACACGGGCCTCGATGGATGAATAGTCCGCAACGTATAGGACCTTCCCAGGCCCAGCGACGATGGCACCGCGTAGTCCATGTGACAGAGCCTCCATTGTGTTGCCGTAGGTGGCAGCGATAAGTTCCGCGTTGCGCGTCTTGAGGTTCGCCCACAGGCTGTCCTGCGTGCCCTCCTTCAGCGGGTGTCCCTTCTCTTGGTTCCCCTTCGGGAAGTTGTGCGGCTGAATGCCCGCACCGCTCCACCTACCAGTGCCAGCACCGTGATAGAGCAAACCCCCACGGACGCGATAGTCAGCGGGGTCCACCCAGTCAGCCATCTTGCCATACTTGGCTGTAGAGGAACGACCAAGGGCGCGCATAAGCTCAATGCCACGGCGAGCCTTAGGTGGGACCTCGATATCCCAACCAGGCAACTCTTCCCCATCAATTTCAGGAGCCTCACCATCGAGAATCGCATCGAGCGTCTCCTTCCGTGTGTTGTCGAGCACGAGCCCCTCTGTCTCCAGCCAGGCTCGCATCTGTGCGCGTTGCGTGGCCTTCTCGACCACCCCGCCCGTAAGCTCGAAGAGTTCAGCGTTCAGTTCAGCGGACTCGCCATCGACTAGGTAGAGTGCCGCTTGCACCGCGTCAGCATCCAACTGGAAGCCGCGCCGGTTGATGGTCTGGTCTAGGTGATACATGTCTAGCTCGTGCGCGCACAGGTCGGGGACGACTTCGCTGAGTGCTTCCTCGGCTAGCACGTCCTGCCGGCAGTAGGCCCACAGAGCCTCGAATATCTCCACCGACTCGTGCCACAGCCGGGGCATGTCGGGGACCGCGCCATCGCGGTAGCCGCGCCCCTCGCACCGCATACACCGCGACTCGTTCGCCTTCGGTAGTCCCTTCACCGTGTAGTCCTGCACTTTACCCGTGCCAGCGCAGGGGATGCAGGGTAGGTGGAGTCGCCGCCAGTTCCGCCAGTCGGTCTTGTTGGCTTTGCGCGGCTGACTCACCTTCGTCATCGAGCGCTGTTTGGACCCATCAAGGTCAAGAGCCGTGCGCAGTGCTGCATCGTCCTTGCGAGTGTCGAGCGATAGGGCTCGCGCAGCGTCCGCCAGTTTTCGCGGTAGTGAGTGTGCAGCCGCCTTCGCTGCGCTACAACGCCACTGCGTGCTTTTCGGCTGGGGCCAGTGGGGAAGACGATTGCTCCAAATGCATTGCTCGAACCATGCGTTGTGCGCTTCAAGGATACCGCCTTTCATCACCCACGAGAAGAATTCCGCTTGGTCGTCCCCGCACTCGGCTTCTGCGATGCCCAGGTGGGGGAATGCCGGGTGCCACAGGCCCGTGCGTCCCGCTTCCCAGTAGGGGAGACGATAGGCGAAGCACAACACTTCTGTTGTGGGGTCTACGGAGTATCGCCAGGTTCCGCTATTGCGAAGCGAGCAGGCGCTGCGTGTCTCGAAGTCCGTCGTTGCGCGCGCTTCCATACTTGCCTCCCTCCACAGATACCGAGATACCAGAACAGCCCCACGGCTACCTTCACCGAACGTAGAGACAGGCGGGGCGCAGAGTGGAGGACATACCCCCACGCTACGCGCCCGCCTTCACGGAGTCGCATCAGTCTGTGCTGCCCGGGAACAGAAGTATCGACGCCGGCTCGTATATCTCACGCCAGTCCAGCCACTCCTTGTAGCAGGCGACCACCACCTGGATAGGCCCCTCTTCCGGGTCGCGGTAGGCGCGCACCAAGCGCAGGATGCCCTCCGACTGGAGCACCACGCAGGCATGAGCCTCGTGCTCGATGCTGACCACCTTGTTCAGTTCAGCGTCGTAGTGGCGGACCACATACTTCTGACACGGCGGTATCTCCTTCGGCGCGAGCATCGGAGTGCCCGCACCGTCCTGTCCTGGTGGCACGTCGCTGGGGATATCAAATCTACTCATCGTCTGAATGTCTCCATAATCTTCTTGGCTCGGGACGCGCCGAGTCGCTTGGTGCCCTCTTTGTTGGGCACCGCTAGCTCCGACCACTCTGCCTCGGTCATGAGAAGCACCCGCTGTAGCTGGTCACGTAGGGCCAGGTCGGGTCCTACGAAGTCCTCCACAGCCTTAGATACTGCAAGACCTATGCCAGGCAGCGTCACAGTGAGCGCTTTCCGGAAGTCGCTAGCCGGCGTCAGCAGAGCACCGTCGAGGTCAGGCGCGTAGACCGCCAGGTGGCTCTTGTGCTCGTCTAGCGCCTTGTCAGTCCAGTAACGGTAGCACGCAGCGATGAACCGGAGGGTATCGCGCCGGCTCGTCGTGTGTCGCACCCAGCACCCACCCCTAGTCTGGATGTTGAGTATCTCCTGTTCAAAGGCCATCGCGTTAGGGACTCCAGCCATCGGCCGCGCCCGATTGCCCTTACCGCGAAAGGTCGTGGCTCGTCCCTTGTCGTCGGAGTGAAAGTCACCCTCGATAAGTAGGTATCGCCGGTCGAAGTCTCGACACAGTCCCAGTAGCTGATGTCCTTGGAAGCGTTTGGTGCGAAGCGACGTTGCAAGCTCACCTACTTTCTTCAGTTCGATGCCGATGAAGAGAAGGGTTTCCCCCTCCCCTCGACCGACAAACGCGATATCACCGAATTCCAGATGGGTCTTCTGGACGATGAACCCCATCTTCTCTAGGGGCGATACTAGCTCGTTGCTGCCCGTCGCGCCGTCTATCAGAATCATAGTCGTGCTCCCACCTAATCCACCCTTCAGGTATGGCGAACATCCGGCGCGGGTGTCGGTTCTCGAACCGAATCTGCGCAACCATTGCAGCCTCGCGTATCTCCGTAGGCGTTAGCTTCGCCTGCTCGATAGCGGCGTAGAGTGCGTCCACCACCTGCTTGAACAGCGGGTCGTGGTAGTAGCGGTCGTGCGGGCTCATCACGTCTCCTTTCGAGCATTCGCCACCCAGAGCATCGCCGTCTCTAGGTTCGTCGCCGCAACAGCCATCGCTCGCGGGTCGCACCACTCGGGATGTGCCTTGAGCGCGTTCAGGGCGTCAAGGTGTATCTGCATCGCCGTGAGAAGCTCCAGCCACTTTGCTTCGTCCATTACAGCCCCCAGTCTTCGGGCGACGAGTCCGGATACAGCAGCATCGCCAGGGTGAGGAAGTCCAAGTCTGCGAACTCCTTGCCCATCAGGTCAACGGCGTTACCTAGCCGGCACTTCTCCAGTATCTTCACCTTGAAGGCGCGGTCTTCGTCGTCCCATCGGTGCTCCAGATTGACTTGGACAAGCTCTGTTACTTCCTTCTGTCCGCGCGGCTTCATGACACCCGTGAAACCCATCTGCGGGGCACCAGTCTGGCGAGACACTCCGGTCACGCCCCAGGTATCCTTGAGCCCTCGAATGAGCCCCAGGTTCATGCCAGCGGCCTCAGCCTGCACGATGAGCCCTCGATACTGCATGTTCAGTTCGTAGAAGTTCTTCGGCGTCGGAGAGTCCACTTCATCGTGGGCATACCGGAGCGTCTCCCACAGGATGTCCTCCTTGTCGATAACGGCAGTGCGCGCGAGGTTCAGCGCAATCGGCCACGCTTCCTCGAACCCCTGCATGACTTCGATGGCGCGCGCTACTCGCTGCTCGCGTGGCAGTCGCCCGTAGTCGAGCTTCTTCGACAGGTCGATGACGCGGATATCCTTCTCTTTGAAGAGAGGGTTATCCGACAGGCCCTTCAACCCACCCGGGTCGAAGAGGAAGTAGGCGATAGGGTCGGGGGCCGTCAGCCAGAAGTGGGTTTTGCCCGCCCCGCCGATGCCCTGTGATGACGCGATGATGCTGCGTGTCTCGTCCGCGCCTAGCTGTGCGAATGCTCCCCAGTCTGCTGTTGTCATGTGACTCCTTAGCTGATGAAAACGTCGATGCGTTGTTCGGTTGAGAGAATGAACTTCCACTTGAAGGCATAGCGGGAGTCCGGATATTCCGCCTTGGTGATAGACTCGCCCTCGGTGCCGAAGTGGTCCTGCAGGAACGCGAGAAGCGCGTGAGGGTCGTTGCCCTGCTCCACGTCCATTGCGAGGAAGTAGAGGTCGAGGTCCTTGTCGCTCTTGCCCAGGTTGAGCACGCCGCCGCCGAGTGCAACGTGGTAGCCGAATGGTCGCACCGCTTCCTGAATGTCTCGAACAACCGCTACTCCCTCATCGAGCGTCCACATGTTGTGCATCACACCCTCCTATTCAGTTGGAACCCGGTGGCATCGCTTGCAGCAGACGACCCCGCCTAGTGTCTGCCACTCGTGCTTCAGTTGAGCGCACGCACGGTCTAGGCGTCTCTGCTCTGCCCATGAGTAGCCGAGAACCGCAGCGGTCGGTCCCATCATTAAGCCGGCGATAGCAGCGAGCAGTAGTAGCAGACTCATACGTCCATGCCCTTCTTCCGCGCGTGGCGGATGATGATTGCCCAGTTGTCGATAAGCTCGCGCGCCGTGAACGTGATGTCCCACATGAGTAGCAGTGGCCCACTCGGTAGCACGCCGAAGCCAGGGACCTCCGCTGGCGTCCACTGCCCGTGCCCGTTGATGAACAGCGCGACCAGCCTCGCGTGCTGCATCTTGAGCGGGAACCCGTAGCACAACATCTGACAGAACCACTTGTCGAACTTCTTCTGCTGCAGCCCGCCGCCGATGGTCATGCGCGTAGACTTGAACTCCCCTAGTCGCGTTTCCTCTTCGTAGAAGAAGTGGTCAGGCGAGAAGATGATGGAGCGCGGAGTGCCTACCGGAACGATGAGTCCTTCAGCGGTCGCTGCGAATTCGCCAGGCCGCGTGCTCGAACCCGTCATGCGCCGCGCGAGGTTGGCAGCGATAGACTCTTCGAGCGCTTCCTCGAAGGACGACCCATACTCCATCGCTACGACATCTGGCCCGCCAGGCTTCCCGAACCGCTTGGGGTCGAGGTCCTTGTAGAGGCTGTTGTAGATGTCGGACATGTGCAGGCCCGGGGTGCGCACATACCCCTCGGTCGGTGCGCCTATCTCCAGTCCGTGGTCTACTACTGGCGTCAGAATCATCGGGCTCCTTTACGAATGCGGTGGCGGCGCGCGTGCTGGGCGTCCCCTCTGTGACCTACTGGGATGAAGCTGCAGCCACCCCTATCAACAATCACGGTAAACGTCTGTTCCAGATTCTTGCGCGCCGCCTTGTCGGTGGGGTGCGCGGAGCGGTGGACAACCGCCCCTCAGAGCGCCGACCCGCGCTCCTATGCACCCAAGTTGTGGCCGATGCCCCAGTGAAGGGGTTGACCGTCATGACGGCCTATCGTCGGACCCGCGATAACCCCAGGACCTAGCGGGGCTCTAGCTCGAATGGTGGACCGCCTCTCTTCGGCCCTCGCTTTGATTCCGATTCGCGCCTGCCCTTATCCCGAAGGAGGTTGGCTTCGTGTCGGTTCGCCGGGTATTAGCCCGCATGGTCGGTGTATCGCCCCGTCACCATGATAGCGCTGGATGCAAGACCCACCCAGTAGCCTACCGCCACAAGTGTTGAAGGGTTCCGGTGCGGCTCAGTTCCCCCTATAATCACGTCCATAGGTGATGACGGATGCCGAGTTGTTGTAGCAGGTGCAATCCACCCTGCTGCGCGACGGAGGTTCCGATGTAGCCACACTGTCTACTGGGCGTCCCTCCGCGCGAGTGCGTAGGCGCTACCTCAGACTGCGAGGTTGATAACGCCCTTCTTGTCCTCGACGTTGACGACCCACCCGCTCTGACGCGAGAGGAATTCGTCGGTGACGATGACCTTGCGGATAGCGTCCCGCTCGGCCGGTTCGAGGTTCTCCGCAACCGACTGCTTCACCACGAGCGAAGGCAGCGACGTGCGCGCGAGCACGTTATCCTTCGCGTTGGCGAGCAAGGTCAGCAGCATTGACTCTGCCTGCGTGAACAACGCATCGCTGTCCACTTCGGCTGGCTTCGTCGCCGGCTTGGTAGCCGTCTTCGTAGCCGCCTTGGTCGCCGGCTTGGCCGCTGCCGTCTTCGCAGCAGGAGCCGCCACGGGCGCTTCGCCCAACAACGACGTGACAATGAGTCGGTCGTGGTTGTAGGACTTGGACTTGTCCTTCTTGTCCTTGCGCTTGCCCGCCGTCATGATGTCGGCGTCCGTGTAGGTCCGCGTGCCCGCCTGGTAGCTGCCTGCCTTCAGGTTCAGCGCCTTGCGTCCGCTCGCCATCTGCTTCGCCACATCCGGCTCCTTGCCGAACACGACGCGGCGTCCGAAGAGGTTCTCGAAGTTCCGGAGGTTGCCCGCCAGGACCTCTTCCTCAGGGATGCCAGCCTCGACCAACGACGCCAAGAAGCGCTCTGCGTTCGAGCCCTTGGCGATGAGGTCGCCTTCCTTGTCCGATTCGAGCGTCAAGCCATCTTCGCTGATGCCCTGTCCGTCTTTCGGGTAGAGGAAGCCGGCTTCGAGGAACTGAGGCACCGGCTCAGTCGCTCCGTCCGCCAGGGTGTCAACCACGAGAGAGAACGTGGAATACGCCTTCGGCGTGCCCTTGTTCCACTCCGTTGCCTCGAAGCGCAGTGCCGCGATGCTGCCCGGGGTGTTGTTGAGGTATCCGCCGCCCGCCGACTTGAAACGTCCTTCAAATGCCATTCACTGTCCTCCTGTTAGGTCAATCAAAGTGCCTATACAGATATACCTGCATAAGCCGTGCCAACTTACCCGCCCGCCTACTTGGGCTCCGCGAGCCCGATGTCGTCGTCCTTCTCTGCCTTCCGGTGGTCCTTGTCCGCCGTATAACTACCTGCAAGAATCAGGCCGGACTTCTTGTCGTTCGTCCAGGTCGGGGAGATATACAGGGTGCTCGGTAGCCCCCACGCCCTGACCTTGTCCGGTTCGAGCCGCGTCAACGAGAGTCCGTCCTTCCGTGGTCGCCCTGCAGCCTTCACCTGAAACTGCACCTGGTCGGCTGCGCCCTGCCAGTGCTTCGCGCCCCTCATGGTCCTACGCCCGCCCTTCTCGGTGCGTATCTTCGCGTGCTTGATAGGTATCGCCGTGGCTACCGGGTCCGTGAGGTTCATGAGCCGCTTGATACCCTTGATGCCCTGGTTCGCTTCGGCGTTGCTGTTCTCGTCCCCGATGTTGAGACAGGGGGTCGCCGTGTCGAAGAAGATAGCATGAGGCTTGATGGCCTGCACATACTCGCCGGCTACGGCCTCCCAATCCTCCGTCCCAAGCACGTCCGCCGCCACCCAGAAGTTGGTGTGCAGCATTCCCAGGTCTGGCTCCTTCTTGTTGGCGCGGGTGAGCCCCTGGAAGGCCCGCCGCAGATACTTGTTCCGGTCCTGACTGCTGTTCTCGTTGTCGAAGTAGAGCACTCGCTTGGGCTCGCCAGCGGGCACCAGGCCCGATAGCGCCGGACTCCCGCTCGCTATCGCCATGCCTATCGCCATGCACAGCAGTGACTTCCCCGCCCCCGGCTCGCCGGCCAAGCACACCATCGTGCCCTGCAGCCACAGGTTGGGCACGAGCCATTGCGGGTTCTCTTCTTCCGACGTTAGGATGTCCACGATTGGATTCTCGATGTCCTCAAGCTCCATGTCCCCTCATGTCCTGCCTCCCTCGGAAACTAACCGAGTTTTTTCCTCGGTTTTTAATTCTCGTTTAGAATCAACGCTTTAGCGAAACGGAAAACCCCCACTACCTAGTAAGGTAGTTATCAGGATTATTCGCCATCTATCAGGTTCGTCTCCCACATGCGGCGGCGATACAGGTCCCACGCCGCTGCGTAGGACTTCAGTGCGGCTTCCTCTTCAGGGGCCAGGCACTGGGGAGGACACTCAGCGGCATTCGGCCACTGGGCGTAGAAGGTGCCCGGGGTGTAGCCGCGCGCTCGATGCGGGCCACTGTGCCCCCGCGCCTGTGTGCAGGCCAGCCAGGAGCCGCTCGGTATCGGGCACTGCTGCTCGCAACACGGAACCGCACGCGGTGTGCCAGCGACGTTCTCCGGGTCGGGTGAGCCTACGTCATACATGGGGTTGTGCTCCTTGAAAAAAGGGACCTAACCAGTGTCTCACGGTCCATACAGTTTTGTTCCCCGCTTAATGTGGTAGAGGACAACGAGTGTCCTCCACCATTAGTAGCGGTGTGTCCCCTACAGTCTCTTCAGGTTCTCAGGCAGCGAGCCGTGGTAAGACGGCTTGTCCCCGCTCGTGTTGAGCACCCAGACAAACTCCCGGCCCGTCACGCCGAACTGCGGCGCGTCAGCGGGTCGCGGGATGACGTGTCCGCGCCAGCCAGTGTTCGAGGATATGGCCGTCCGGTGGCCGATATACTCCACGAGCACCCCCCAGTCGAGCGGCTTGATGGGGGTGGGTAGCGGCTCCCACGGTGCCGGTCCACAGGTATTGATGTCGTTCAGGGCCTGCACAGCCGCCTGCACCTGCACCTTCACGGCAGCTTTCGCGTCTTCACGCGCCAGCCGCTGTTCGAGCTTCTCAATGCGCGCGAGCATCCCTGTCTCCAGCCCGTCACGGTGGCCGTTCGTCTTCTCCAGGTCCGTCACGCGGCGAATCACCCGGTCGAGAGTCGTGCCTACGTGGTCGATGCGCTCGGCCAGCTTCGAGTCTACCTTCTCGGCAGTGATGGCTACCTGCGAGATACTCGCCGTTGCCGCATCCATGCTGCGCCTCTGGTCGGCGTAGACGCTATCCACTCCCGCCTTGACGGCCGATACCTGCACGGTCAGCGAGCGCTGGATAGCCTTGAGCACGCCTATCTCCCTGTCCTGCTCGGTGAGGACCTTGGTCGCCAGCTTCAGGTTGGCATGGGCCTGCTCGACATCCTTCATGAGCACGGGCACTTGTGCGAGCGTTTCGCTAACAGTCATCTATTCCCCTCCTTCGGTAGTCGCACAGCCACGACGTTGTGCGTAAGTGGTTCGAGCAGGCCAATAATGGCCGCGTTGTCGAGCCTGCCCTCGGCAGTCACGGTCCCATCATCGGCTACAGAGTAAAAGAATGTGAGGTCGTCGGGGTGGTCCCCCATCCACGCCAGCCGCTTGTCGCTGATGACGTAGCGCGCATACTTCGCTTGCTTTCCGATGACGCTAACGGTGTATGGGCGCTCGCCGTGTAGGCGCGCGTGCTCGGCCTCCGCTGCGTCCCCGACGACGATGCCCATCATCGGAGAGAAAGGTCGGCGAATATCTCGCCCCCTTCCCTCCAAGATAGCGCGGCGAACGATGGTCACGCTGTCACCGCGAGGTAGATGATGGCGAGCGTAGCCGTGACGAGCCAGAAGAACCCGTAGGCGCGTTGCCGGCGAAGGTGCGTGGTCGCGTGGGACAGTGCCCGCAGCACCTGCGTGTGGTGCGTGAGAATCTCGCTCAGGTCCTTGTCCCCGATGCCTCGAACGAAAGTTGACTTCTTCATGTGTGTGTCCTCTCCAGTGAACAGCCAGTTACTAGCTAGTTACTTACTCTGCAAGCTGCGTGCCGATGATGGCCGCAGCCCGTCGTGCCGTCTCGCGCTGCCCGCTGCAGTAGCCGGGATACTCCCGCCCGGGGGTGTTTGCGTTCGGGCTGCTGCTCTTGATGAGCTTGGCGAGAATGGGATGGCCCGCCCCCTGCGCCCGCGCCTGCTCCTTCTTCGAGCCCGCGCCCACCTTCAGGAGCGCGAGCACCGCGACTATCGCCGCGTTGAACCGCTGTTGAACCCTACCTAGTCCCGCCATTTAGACGACCTCCTGTGCGGTAAACGTGAACGGCTTCATCGCTGCGCGCCCGCCCTGACCCCTGTCGAAGGCCAGGATGAAAGCCGTTGCCTCAGCCGGCAGCAGAAGCTGCCGCCGATACTTGTCCTTGACGATGCTACCCGCGAAGATAGTATCGCTGCCGACAGCGATGTTCTTACGCCGCAGCTTACGCTTGGCCGCGAGCGCAACCGGGCAGAAGCTGCAGCTTCGCTGCACGCCGCTGTTGATGTCCGCCTGCGTGACGGTGATAACGACCGGCTTGAATCCGTTAGGATGTTGCATCGGGTGCCTCCCCCTGGTTCTTCTTCGCCAGTATCCGCTGGCGTCGGCTCAGGCCCTGCTTGGCCCGGTCCCGGCAGATGCCCTCCCACCGCGTGACCATGCGCCGTGACGCAAAGGCCCCATCGGGGTTGACGACCGTGCGGAACTTCTCAAGGTCCCGCTGGCCCGCTTCCCTGTTGGAAAGCTGCTCATACTTGGTAGCCGCAGCTACCGCTTCCGTGCGCATGGCGAGCCCGATAGCCGCCAGCGGTAGACCCTCATACTTGTTCTGTCTGCTCATGCCTTCTCCCCTGCTATGGTGGCGAATATCTCGTCCACCGATATGTCTACGGTCTTCCCCTTGAGTGTCACCGACAGGAACCCCCACTGGTCGAGTGGGATGCGCAGCCGCGCTCGTGTGGTCTGCAGTCCCGTGGGGTTATCCTTCCCCTGCGCGAAGGCTCGAACGTCTGCCAGGGGCAGCGCCAGCACCGCGAGGATAGCCTGTCGCCTAGTCAAGGGCGTCAAGGTCTGGGTCCTCTGCACGCATGTTGGCATATGCCGTTTCGTCTTCACTGGTCACGCCACCGCGCGGAGCGATGCCGCCTATCGAAGACCCCCGCGTGCTGTGGTGCTGTCCCGGCCAGTGCATCAGCACTCCCGCCCAGGTCGCCGCCGCGTTGCCATGTCGGAGCACGCCGAGTGCGCCCGCTGGTGCCATGACTAACTTCATCCGCTGGTCCCGTGTCAGTGTCTTTACTTCACTCATGGTCCGTCTTCTCCCCTGCAAAAGTAGCATTGAAATTCTGGGTCCTCTGGGTCGTCTACGACGGGCGTCACTGGCTCGCTCGCCCGCCCGAAGAAGCACATAACATCGCCCGCTTCGAGCTTGGGCCGGTGTCGGTCGCACGACTGGAACGTGTAGTCCTCCGGTCCAGCCTCGAACTGCAGCGTGCGCTCGCACGTTACTAGCTCACTTGCCACTCGTGTATCCTCCCACAAAGCACTCTTCACTCTCCGACCACACGCTGACGGCGACGATGGTATCCCGTGGGTCAGCGAGCAGCGCCTGTGCCTCTTCTGCAATATCCGCGCCATGCTGCGTGCTGCCGGCGAGAACCTCGCTGGTGCTGGTCCCCTTCTTCCGTGGGTGGGGCCTGCAGACGACCAGCTTGTAGGGGCCTCGATGCCGGTCCCAGAAGGGTAGACTCATCGCCCCTTCTCCAGGTCGAAGCCGCACAGCGGGCACTCGTGCTGCGCCTGCTTCGAGAACCAGCGTTCGCACATGCCGCAATACCAGTGGGCTATACGTTTCTTCACAGTAACTCTCCCATCTGCTGTATCCGGCCTTCGAGGTCTTCGATGCGTGCCGCCGCCCCCGCTTCCCCCTGCTCGCGCGCTAGGACGGCCCGTAGCACGTCCAGGGTTCCGTTTGCAGAGCCGTGGCGGTTCAGCCGCTCGATGGTCGCCTGCGCCAGGCTGAGGGCCTCCACGACGGTCACAGTGGAGACTGGTTCGGCCCGCAGGGCGTCGTAAGTCAACGCCGGGATATCTCTGTCGCTCATGGCAAGTCCCCTTCAAGCTCCCACAGCTTCTCAAGGTCGTCTCGATTCTGCAGGAACAGTTCATCCGTCCGGTCCACGAAGAAGTCGCGCGTTGTCCTCGATATGTTACGTGTCCCCTTTCCGAGACACCCGCTGCACTGGGGCGGGTCGCGGTCGGGGTCCAGGCCCGCTATCGCAATGTAGCCGTTGCCGCCGCAGCCCGGGCAGTCCACCGCTTCGAGCCGGTCGCGGAGGTCAGCGATGCGCGCCTCCAGGTCCGCCAGGGCCTCGCGCTCTGCGTGCGGGTTGTAGCCGCACCGTGGGCAATCGTGCTGCCCGTCGTCCTCGTCCTCCATCACGCGAAAGTGTCGTCTGCAGTGTGAGCAAGTCGCCATCAGTAAAACCCTCCGGTCACGGGACGCACCCGCATGGTCACGGGTTTGATTCTGTCATCCTTTGTGGTCAATTCGCTGGTCACGCAGTCCTTACATGCAATCGCCGCGCCATTGCGCCTCAGCCTCGACAGGCCCGCCTGCGTTTGCGTGATGTCCTTCGAGCACAGGGTGCAGCGGAAGCTGGCTGCATGGACATAGGCGAGCGTGCCCCATTCTGGCCCTGCCTTCGTGTCGTATATGTGCCAGACGTTTGCGGGCACAGGTCGAAGCCTCCGACCATCGAGCGTGATGTCCCCTTTTGTGGGCGCGGGTGTCACCACGAACCAATGGTCTTTTCGGTCGGCGCGGTAGTCCCTCATACGGCGCTCACCGTGTAGGTGCGCAACAGGCGCGCATAGGTGCGCCGGAAGGGCTCGCCATGCGAAGTCCCCCGCATCTTGCGTGGCTTGCGGTCGTTCAGGACGTGTGCGCACTCATGGAGCACGCTATCGAGCTTAATGCGCCGCTGGCTGTCGCAGGAGAGGTAGATTGCGCGCGTCCCCCAGGCCCAGGAGCCTCGAATACGCTTCGCTTGGATGTGGACCTTAGGCCCCACTATCTCGCGCGCTATATCGAGCGCTACGGCCTCAGGGAACTTGCGTTGCGCCAGGCATAGGTGCGCCAGGTCGCCGTGGCTGTTCAGCCAGCGGACCACGTTCGTGTAGTCCAGTGCGCTCACAGCCCTAGCCCCAACTGCACGGAGGTATCGGGCGCAGTCTCCGCGACGGGTATCACGACCTCGAAAGGCTCGCCATAGTCGATGGAGCGCTTCATGCTCCCGACCTTGCCCATGTCTGCACCGTGGTCGCGCAGGCTCGCCTCGGCCAGCTTCAGGTCCGCGCCGGTCCCGTGGTAGCGGATAGCGCGCGGCTCGTTCGGATGTATCTCGAACTGGGGGAACGACTGCAGTGCCTGCAGCGCCAGGGCCGGCGAGTGCCAGAGTATGCAGATGGTGGCGCTGTAGTCGCCCCAGAAGTGGTGCTGCAACTGCCCCTTGCCGATGATGCCTGCACGCATGCTACTCTCCCTGCGCGGCAATGCGCGCCTTTTCCGCCTGCACTCGCGCGGTCAGGGCCTCGACTGCGCCCATGTAGTCACGCGCCTTGAAGGTGAGCCCCGTATGTCGCGCCGCCGCCGCCATCATAGCCTTCGGCGTATAGGCCCGGTTCGGTCGCATGCCCGTCGCGGCATACATGCGGAGGCCACTGGCGAGCACCGCCATAGCGAACACGTCTACGGCCCCCGGTCCACTGAACGAGCGCGCATTGCCCTGTTCGTCGTATGTGATGTTGTCCATGCTACTCTCCCCAGATGATGATGTTCATACCTGCGAGGGGTCCTGCACAAGCTGTGCCGCCGCGCGCCGCAGCCGATACGCCGTGCGCGCCTCCACGAACGCATCGAGCACCGCCCGGTCCCTGTCCGTCAGCCCCAGGCAGAAGGTCGAGCGAAACTGTGCAATCTCTGCATCGTCCGAGTAGGGCGACACTGCCCAATTCTGCACATGCCCGTTGCCGTCGATGTAGAGCACCCGCACCATGCTGTAGGTAGACGCCTTTGGCTTGTTCCAGGGCTTGTTCCAGAATTCAACCGGCCGCTTAGGGTCGGTCGTCTGGCTCACCACGCGCTGCCCATTCTTGTTCGTCTCAATCCAGACGCGCTTCTTGCAGCGTAGGATGCGCCCATACGGGTAGTCCGCGATGATATACGCCGTTTCAGGGCTCGTGTGGCCGCTCAGCACCGTGATACCTGTCGGAAATTCCATCGTCTACTTCTCCAGCGCTAACAGTAGCGCAATCTGTCTGTCTCGAAGTCTCGCCATCCGCTTCGACATCTCATCCTGCACAGCCTGTGCCAAGTCAATCATGCTCTCGACCGCATGTAATTGCGACTTCAGCGCCAGGCGCAGCGCAGCATCGACCTCGGCGGGTGACGGTTGATTGTCCACCTTAGGCTCCAACAGTGTCCCCCTCGTATGTGTCGAGTGCCTCGATTGACGCCTCCAGATTGCGCGCCGACGTTTCGAGCCTGTTTGCACTCTCGCGCGCATCCGCTATCTGGCGCAGCTTCGCGCGCTGCGTCGTGCGCACCAGGCGCAATTGCCTCTCCAGATAGCTTCGTGTCGCTGTTCGTTCCTGTGCTGTCATGTCTCCCCCTCACCACATTGGCGCAGTGCGGCGTAGTTCCCACTGCGCATCCTCGCTCGCACGTTCCCACAACCGCCATTGGTCAGGGAGTGGCGCGTCTATCGCCTCGAAGTCGCGTTGCATCGCCGCCCACAAGTTGATGATGCCTTGCAGGTTCTTGGCTCGCTGTAGCCGCGTGAGCCTCCCCCGATACAGCGTGCAGAGTTTCTGAGCCTTTGCGTAGTCCACTATCTACCTCCCCCGGTCCAATCCCGGTCCCCGGTCCCGTGTGCAAGCGGGATGCCAGGCAGGTTCACGGCATTGCACACCTGCCCGTAACTGCCCGCAGCTTCCGCATAGCGCACGCTACTGTTCATCACTGCGCGCCACTTGCCGTCGCTGCCGGCCGTTGCACCCGCTTGCACCTACTTGCACACTCTGTCTTGTCGTCGCACGTCATGACAAGGTGCATACGCCGTGCCAGTGCAGTTCTGTGCAGGCCCGCTCGCCGGCCGCGCCAAAGTGTGCAATACCACGCAGAGCCTCGAAAGTCTAGTGCCGAACTGTGCAATGTCAGAATTTCTGGAGGACAGCGAGTGTCCACTATTGGGGAATGTCCTTTAGAATCAACAAGTTAGCGTTTGGCATAGCGCCTGCAGTATCTGTCAGCATGGCAACGCTACAATCAATCAAGGCGCTACATGTTGGTGATACGGTAACGCTATTCGGACAGACCTTGACCGTAACCGCGAGTGTGGACCTTGACGGTAAAGGCGTTGTAATTGCGCGAAAGGATAACCGCGTATACGCAAGGCGCGTCTACTTTGTTGAGCGTATCGGCGGGTATCGTAGCCGATGGTATAGGCTGGAGGCATAATGGTAACGCGCACCCTTTACACAATTGCACTCGTCGGTCTGTTCGGTTCGGTCAATGTTAGCGCGCAAGAGATAGCCGCAACAATTGCGGATATCCTCGCGCTACTTTCCTGAGGTATCAATCAATGAATAACGAAGTTTACATCCTGCCGAAGGCGCTATCATCGGACGATAATTGCCCGCCGTTCGTGGCAGACGTTCAAACGCCTGCGTTTTACGCTGCAGACGATAGGCGCGCGCGTTGCGTCGTTTGCGCGTTGCCTGTAGAGCCTGCAGAATTCAACGTCTGCAAGGCGCACGCTGGCGTTACCTCGGCCGAATTCGGCGCAGCGCTGAAGGATAACCGATAATGCGCGCCTACATGCTACATACTGAAAGCCTGCCGAACCTTTCCGCAATCGTCGCGCGCTATTTCAAAGGCGCTACCATCTTGCACGGTCTAGGCCTGTATATCGGGCAATTGGAGTCTAGCGCTACCGTCCTGATATACGCGGACGCAAACGCAGAGCATACCTCGATTGCGGCACTTGCGGACGCTATCGTGCGCGAGAATCGGCAAGATTGCGTGCTAGTCTCTGTCGCGCCAGTAACGCTCTACACTGCCACGCATGCCGGCCTCACAAAGGTAGCGCAGTGAAACGCGCGCCTAGACTCAAGTTTGACGCGCATAAATTGCGCTCGAACATTGCGCACGTTTATAGCCTTGCAACGCGCGAGGATATCGACAAGGGTTCGCAATGGTATCCACTCGCGCATAACATCGTCCGCGAGTGGGCAGATACATACGGCCGTTCTATCGGTAACGTAGCCTGCGTTGTTGCGGCCCTTAGTCCGCAAAATGAGTGGACGCGCAACCTACTGCAGGCGTCCGATATCCTCGCCGGCAATCGTCCTACCATTGGAGGTATAGAAACCAATATCCGCAAGGCGCAGGCGATAGCAAACGACCTTGCGACCGATACCCTTGCATACTTTCCAAGTGGGTATAAGGTTCGGTCTTTTGCCTGCAATCTAGCAGGCGATAGCGCTATCGTGACATGTGATACGCACGCCTTGCAGATTGCGCTAGGTTCGCCACTCGCGCGCGTTACCTTTCGCAATTGGTCACAATACGCAGAGGTAGCAAACGCCTATCAGGATGTAGCCGCAATGATGGGCCTCGAACCTAGCACGTTACAGGCTACGACGTGGATAACGTGGAAGCGTATTTATCCTCCGGAGGATAAACGCGCACTAATCCACCAAAGCAAGATAGCGCGCACGCAAAAAGGCGCGCGAAGGAAAGGCAGATAACATGAAAGGCAAACGCGCTACCGTCCTAGGTTCGGGTATGAGTGCTGCAGCGTTAGCAGCCGATACCGAACAATCGGATATTGAATACATCATTGAAAGGCAACGCAAGGCGCGCGAGGATAGCGCGCGCAAGGCAACGCGCAAACGATACGACTACGTTTCGGCTATCTCCGCGTATGAATCCGGAGAGTTAGACGATAGCGCCACAATCGAGCTTTTCGATTATCTGCTACGTTCCGGCGTGATATACGCCTTGCAAGGTTCTTATCAGCGTATGGCGCAGGCTCTAATCGACGCTGGCGAGATAGGCCACAATGCGCGCTAGGCCTAACGCCGAACCTTTGGCGCGCGATATCTCGGCCGAACCTTTGCGCCGATACGATGATACGCGCGCACGCGATAAGGCGCGCATCATTGGAGTAGCGCTAGACTTGCTCGAACAATCGGCAGTAGACGCAACAAAGGGCTATACCGCGCCTGCATACTCGTTTATTGCAGGCTCTGCAGATATCTCCGTCGATAGGTTCTCGAACGACTACGACGCGCGCGCCAACTATATCCGCGCCTTGCTAGCCGATATCCGCTCGAACCTGCTACCGTTCTGAGGTAACGCAATGGACCCACAAACGACGCGCGAGGATATCGCTGCAGGCGAGTGGACGATAGAGTGCGAAGTATGTGATACGACTACCGTAGTCGTCTGCAGACATGAACCTAATCAATGCCCCAACTGCGGCAGCGTTTTCGGGCATGAAGTAACGCCCGGGCGTATCGACTAACATCCTGCCAACTGGCGCGCTAGGCTACGGTCTGGCGCGCTATCCTTTCCCTACCCTACCCGATACCCTACCCGATACGCTCGAACGTCCTAGCAGGCGCAGGCGCGTTACCTCGCGCGTTAGCAGGCGCGTTAGCAGGCGCAGGCGCTAGGCTCTGCTCTACTGCTTACGCTCGAACGTGGCGCAGTATATAGTCCCTTGCGTTACTTACCTACTGACTAGGACGCTAGGCACCGCCGCACCCTGCCAACTGCGCGCCTGAATAGTCCCCCCTGCCATATGCCAATCGGCTAGTATTGCGGTTAATATAGCGGTTAATTAAACGGCTAGTATCTAGGCCAAGTATCTGCAGGGTATTAGGCTGTGCCAACACTAGCTGGCATGAGGCAAGGCGGGCTCGAAGATAGTGTGCAATCCGGCCCGAATGCGTGCAAGTGCGTGCAGTTCCGTGCAGCAAGGGGGGGGGGACCCCCGCGAGCGATGGCCCTGGCCCCCCGGGGGCGGTGTCTGCGCAAAATTTTTGCAGAATTCGTCCCCTTAGGAGGACAATAGGCGGCGGGCTATGGGCGCGGGCACCGCCAATAGGCGCGGGCCTATCGACAGGAAGTGCTTGCGTTCGCACAGCAGCAGATGCTTGTGCTTACCCAGGCGGGGAAATGCCCAGCGAATCGCCGGCTAGGTGGGCAGAGGTCCGGAGTCGCGCGGCTCCCGGGCATGGACATGTCGGTCGCCGCTAGGGTGCAGGTATGAGCAGTATTGGATACTCCGAATAATGCATTACCTACTCTACTAGTAGGGGGGTATTTCGGTTACTGTAAAGTGTTGATTCTAAACACAATCAATTAACCGCGTGGAAAACTCGGTTAGTTTCCGCGCCCGGGTTTGGCCGATGTCTTGGCCGATGTTCTGAAGCGAATAGAGGGCAGTTTTCGCTTCAATCGGCGCAGCAGGGCGAGCCCCACCGTCCATTTGAGCAGGACGTAGAGGCTGGCCCAGGCCATAAACCAGTAGTCGGGCGGGTTCACAGGCCCATCATCCGCTTGTTCAGGGCCTTGAGGGTCGGGACGCCGGCACTGAAGAGGGTGCGGGTCAGGGCACCGTTCGGACAGAGCCACCAGCGGTAGCCGACCAGCAGGTGGGTGCAGATGAAGCATTCGCCGCAGTGGGAGCAGCGATAGGGGTAGCAGCCTGCCTCGGTCACTTCGTGGAGGGTGCAGACTTTGACTCCCTGGAGCCGCGTGATGAATCGGAACAGACTGAGCATGAATGAATCTCCACAAGGGTTGCGAGGTCAGTGTCGGCAGCGCCGGCCGGCTTGCAGTCGCTGATAGTTCGACCGCAGCCGGGGCAGTAGAAGCAGAGCCATCTTGGGTTCATGTAAGTATACTTGCATAATCCGTGCCAACCTGCCAGAATACTAACGGGGGTAGGGAGTGGCATCTAAGACTGCAGGCGGAAGCCGCAAATCTCATAAGTCGCGCAAAACACAGGTGGTAGAGCCGGTCAATCCGGAGTCCTCTCCGCTCGTGGGCAGTGGCCCCTCCTTCACTGGCCTGGCGACACAAGGTGCTACACCTACCCCTCCCTCCAATCCGCTCGCCGCGCTCTTGAAAAAGGGTGACGGCGAAGGCAAGGCAGATACCGGCATCCCGGCCGAAGACCCCACCAAGCAATGGTGGAGACGAGCGCCAGACTCGAAGACTCGGAAGGTAGCCGAGAAGATATTCGTGCTACGCGCTGCCGGCCACGACTTCGCGGAGATTGCGAAGAAGCTGAAGTCTACGGAAGCGACGATGCGCCAAGCGGTGTTCGTGGCGCGCAAGAACGGCTGGGTCGATGACCAGGACGAGCCGGTAGACACAGAATTCGAGATGGCGATGACGGTGGACCGTAAGGTAGTCCGCAACATCAACGCCGCTCTTGACGGCCAGATGACCAACTGGCAAACACATGAAATGACCATCGCTGCGGCGAAAGGCAGGGGGCACTTCAAGTCGCACGAGGTAAGCAAGAATGAAGGAGCCACTGGCCTCCAAGTCGTCGCTATTCAGGTGGTCATGCCCTCCCTCGGAGCCGGCGACCAGATGCCCAACGTGCAGGAGGACCAGATGGGGGGCGAGCCTCTCTACCTCGAAGGAGACGTGGAGACAGATAATCCTGGGCCAAGTGCGACTGTTTCAGTTACTCGTGGTGCAGGTGCTTCTTAGCGCCCTGCTATTCTGTTTTCCCATCTTCGTCGTCATGGTATCTATCCGCGTGCTCGAAGGGCTCGCCTACATCATCTGGTGGGGGCAGTCGCTGTGGACGCCGGGGGTGTGACATGGATAGCGAAGCGAACCCGGAGCACATCGACTTTCGCGTAGAGGGCCTGTGGAAGGACATACCGCCACCGCAACCCATCTACCCGTGGGAGCTTTCGTTCAACGACAAGAAGTTTCTGCGCTCGCTCAAGATTAACCCAGAGGGATAACCGTGGCGTCACAAGTTCGTCTCCCGCCTGGATGCGGCCGGCTACTCGAAGAACCGCTGCTCTACAACGAGTATCAGCAGCGTTTCATTCGTGCGCGCCGGATGCGCTTCTGCTTGAACTGCAAGACCACAGGCAGCATGGACGAGATGGGGCGGTTCGTGTGCGCGAAATGCGCGAAGGACCACAGCGGTCGCTGGGGCAACCTGACTGCGCCACGCATGTTCGACAACTTCCTGCTGCTCGCCGGTCGCGGTGGCGGCAAGACGCTCGTCGGTGCTCATGCGGTGCGCGAAGAGTTGATGATACCCGGAGCGCTCTGGTGGGTCATGGGCGCGAACTACAAGCTGCTGTGGGACTCGACGTTCCCCACCTTGGTTGGGCTCATCGCGCCGCAATGGGTCGCCCGCTGGGATGCGGAGCACGCCGAGATAACGCTCAAGAACGGCTCGAAGGTCGCGTTTCGTTCGCTCGAAGACCCAGACCGTGCCAGAGGCCCACACGGAGTCAACGGCCTGTGGGTCGATGAGGCCGCGCAGGCACCGGAGCGCGCGTGGCACGTCGGCACGCCAATGCTTATCAAGGCAGGCGGCATCGCTATCGCTACGACTACGGTCCTCGGCTACGACTGGACCTACGAGCTACTGGAGAGACGCGCCCTCGTCTACCGCGAGCGCGGCTACTGGGCCGCGAAGTGGAAGACCATCGAGAACCCGCTGTTCGCGTCCAATCCCGTCATGAAGGCGAAGATTGAGCGGGACCGCAAGATGATGAACCCCGCGCTGTTTGCGCAGGAGTATGAGTCGGAGCGGAGCAACGCGGAGGGCCTCATCTACGGCGACATGGTGAGCAAGAACTTTCTGGCGACTGACGCGGAGGTTCGCAAGTATATTCCGGAGTGGCCGAACATCAGCCCGACGCGGAAGGTGCTCATTGGCGTTGACGAAGGCGCAGACCACCCATTCGGTGCCGTCCTCATCGTCGTCACCGACAAGGGACTCGTGGTTGTGCGCGACTACCTGAAGCGCATGAAGGCCAATAGCGCTGCCCACGATGACGTGTGGCGCGAAATGGGGCTGAGTAACTTTCAGGAGCGCACGTTCGCCGGCAACAAGAACGCGCTGCAGCTTCGGCTGGAGTGGGGGCTCAAGGGCACGGGCGTTATACAGGCAGAGTCGAAGCAAGAGGTAGGCATTCAGCGGGTGCAGTCGTGGTTCCTGACCGGGCAACTGAAGATTGCCTACACCGCAATGCGCACCAAGGAGCAGTGTCTGGCATACCGCTATGCCGACAACACGAAGCCCTCGACTGGCGAGAAGAAGGAAAAGGAAGCCGTCTTCAAGCTGAAGGACGAGCTACCTGACGCGCTCCGCTACGCCCTCATGGCG
>Ga0137457_1000011_pt1 | contig 49419 bp, 70 predicted proteins | sample EasRivERMGT630_2_FD_102321 | JGI IMG/M metagenome (GOLD analysis project Ga0137457, IMG submission 102321) | Soil microbial communities from meander-bound floodplain in the East River, Colorado, USA - East River MetaG ERMGT630_2 | ecosystem: Environmental > Terrestrial > Soil > Floodplain ...
TCCAGAAACCCTCAACTTCCCGAAGCAGACTTTTATAGGTTGTGGGCAGATCACTCTTTCCAGCAGGTAAAGCATGATAGATGTCGTCAAAGCTACCAAAAACAGAAGTACGAAGCATTCCAATTCTTCGGTCAATTCCAGTGTTAGCAAACTTAAACAGGTTACGAACTGTAGGCAAAGGAAACTTAGCAGCTAACACCAAACCAATGAGAGCAATTGGACTATCTGCCAGACGATAGAGAAAGCTGAAGGGGGAATTCTCTCCCACGCCCCACTTCTCGGATAGGGGTTTGCGTTCTGCGGGAGTTAAGGCTGCGGGATCAGTTAACGCCCGACCTACCCCCGCAGGACTAGAAGTCTGTCCGAGAGCTAGACGAGCACGTTCAAAAAGATTATCGAGTTCAACGGCCACACAAGGAGTCTATCAGCGGATTTCCTTAATGCCAGTTAGCTCGATTCCTCTGGGGTATTCAAGAAAGGGTACACCCCGCAGATAGAAATCGTCATGCATTCTCTTGGCTTGCTTGTCAGCAGCACACCGAACGAATTCGTCAAGATAAGCAGACACGTTAACGGGGGTTTTTTCCACAGCAGACTGAATTCTTTTGGCACCAAACAAAACCCTGGGAGCAACTGCGATAGCAGCCAGACACTTAAAGAATGTTCTACGAAACACACTAGCCCTCCATGCCGTACACGATGTTTGGTACGTAGCCTTCCAGTTCGTCCAGCCAACCATATGTCATTGCTTTTACGAACTGATCCAACCAACAGAAAAAACAGACGGATAGAACCAAACCAACAATAAATCGTTTCCGAAGTTTCATCGGATTACCCCTATTGCCAGTACTCAAAACCATATGGATTCACATAAGCTGGACTAAGTGCGAATCCACCAGATTGTTCAGCTTGTGGAGCTTCAGTAACTGGAGCTTGTGTTATCCCCTTAATTGCATCCAAGAAAGCTCCCCACTCAGCAGATTGGAAAATGTCTTCAGCTTCCGTTCCCGGCTGTTCACCCATTGTCATTAACTGATCGAGTGGAATGCCCTGATCCCTAACCGCATCATATCCACCATTGGCAATGATTGCATTTGCCAAAGGATCACCAAACTGAGGTATCGCACTAACTGGATACGTTGCCCGCATTGGCGTATAGACAGCGTTATACCAGTCTGTGTAGTTCATAATCTCTGATGGGTTGGTATTCACCCCTCCCTGTTGAGCCTCGTATGCCTTAACAACAGCAAAGCTAGCAGGTGTGTAGAAACCATACTCATCTTGAAAAGCTAGAACATTACCCGTCGCGGGATCAATACCCGCCATTGTGTGCGGGTCAAAACCAGCATCATAAATATCGGAAGAGGGAACAGGCAGACGAGAACGTCCCCCTTCACCGCCAAGTGGACCCAACGCCACAGGACTAAACCCACCAAAGCTTACACCCTCATACGGTTTGCCGTTGGACTTCGGGGTTGCTTGAACAGGTCTCCCGCTTGGTCTATTACTCTTGGGCTGAGGTTTGGGAGCTTGGTATTGAGAACTTCCCGGTCGATTGATATTGCCGCCGAAGGACTCATCCAGGAATTGCCCAAAAGACTTCCCACGAGTCTTGCCACCACCCTTAACAAGTGGGGCGAGATTCAACGTTGGCAATGCTGGTGCATTACGAGCCATAAGATTACCCAGTTTAAGAGTGGGCTAAGCGGAACTGTATACGCCTAACCCACTCCGCGACCTCCGACAAGGAGGAAAGCCCACCGACTAACACATATCTGTGCGCTTCTTCTTGTTGGCCGGACTTCGCTCATCGAAGTTCAATACTGGTTCCGGTCCAGTACCAGCATGATTCATCGTTAGCTTGCTACCGCCCTTGGAAGAAGTAGTTTTTGCTTTCTTGCCACCCTTGGATTTCATCTTGCCATACGCCATATTACAAACCTTTCCTGTAAACTCGTAGAACAAACCCCAGCTTAGTCGGGGGTTGTTACAAAACCAACCAATTGCGGATTGGTTGGCATCATCTCAATCGTAATATTGATACCCGTTGCTGTTGCCGGTGAAGTACTGTCAATGGCAATATAGGAACCTTCTGGGATAATAGCGTTAGCATCTGTTGCGTGGAGGGCTTCTGTTTTCACAGTATCCACAGAACCAACAGAAAGATCAGAAGCAGCAGCCATAATCGCCGTACCCGAAGCGGGGGCAGTGCCGGAAGCACACTTATTCAAAATCCAAGTACCTGTACCAGCCAACCGAAAACTGGAGGTAATCTTAAGAATGCGAAGCTCATAGGGTGCTCGGAACAGGAAGCCATCAGCCAGACCTGCTGCTGCACCAAAAAAGAAACTGTGTGTAATCATCGGAGTTGTCTGCGACTTGCCCGATGCAGTACCTCTTTGAACTTTCATTGCACTTTCCTTTCCAAACTAACCGTTAATAGTAATCAACTCATCGGACAAGGGAACGAGGATTAACGTAATTACCAAACCCGCAAGAGAACCAACTGTGCCCGCCGTATCAAATGCCAAGCGATCACCAGCAGCCAACCGAAGGTCTGCTTCCACAGCAGCAAGAACAGCAGTAGCTATTGTGCCTGCTCCAGATGAGGTGGGAACAGCAGTTAGAAGGTCGGTACCACTTCCAGGTGCAGTCGTACCCGTACACTTCTCAATTTGAACAGTCTGAGAAGTGGAGTTAACCGTCCAAAAAACATTTACCCCCACAAGACGATAAGCAACATCCGCCAGAAAAATGTTTTGATCTGCGATGGTAGCAGGAACAACAACAAGTGTCGTTACTCCTCGTCTTGCACCAGACCTACGACCTAAGACCTTTGAAAGTACTCTTGCACCAGCCATAGCACTCAGGCTCCACTAATATCGTGAATCTGGTAGAAGCTCTCACCCTGAGTAGGAACAAGAGCAACTGCAACACAAACATCCGCAAGCTCCGTAGGAGGAACCGGATTAAACCCGTCTGTAAAGAAAAAGCCCAGTCGTTCCCCCCGCAATAACCCAGTTTCTTGACCGGCTAGATTTCTCCTACTGGCAGCAGAGGGTTGATAGTAACCTGGAGCTACTCCGTCGATACCCATCGCAACCGCATGCCAAGCATTCGCCAGAAGAATTGTAGCGTCGGCAGCGGCAGCCATTCCAACAAAGAGAGTTATCGCGTTAGTCGTGTCAGCAACACGGAAAAACACTGTTGAGTTTACAAAACGATAATCCCTATCTGCTACAAATAGATTCTGAAAGGTTCCCGAAAAGACACCAGAAGAAGCAAATCGAACAACTACCACACCTTGAGGAGCACCAGCTTTGGGGGCAAGTCTACGTCGGGTGATTGTGGACGCCATCAGTCTGCTCCAGCAACAAGAAATCTATCTTCAGCCAGCATTCTACCAAGACTCCTCAGACTGTCAACTACCCCAAGGGAATAACTTCCTCGCCACCGGCTTTGGCTCGTCGGTTGGGAAGGAATTGCTGACCCATCGCGGCAACGTTCGGCATTCGCCGAGCGGTATCCATCATTCCCCCCATTGTTGCCATGTCCATCCCTGGATCAGCAGCCAATTGTCGAAGTAGAGCAAGTGTCATAGCTGACTGACCAATCACACCTTGTTCATACTCCTGCTCATTCTGCTTTCTTTTCTGGCGAATAAAATCATAGATAAAAGGTGCGTTGATACCCAATTGAAGCAGGATATTACCCGCCTTAGCAAAAGGTGTTTTGGTTCTAATAGCCCCAGCCTTAGCCGCTACTCCACCAGCTTTAGTAGTAACGGCCTTTGCCTCTTCCATAAGAGCATTGCGGAGATTGTTATTTGCCCTCATCTCCTCTGTAATCTTTAACTTAGCTGGAGGAGACTTATCCAACGCAGCAGCTAGAAGCAACCCTGTTTCTCGTGGAGCTAATCCTTTCTTCGCTGCTTCCACACCAACTTTACGGAGATCAGAAAGCATAGCAGATGGAAGCTGGGGCTTTTCTACTCCGTATACCAAAGTGGCCAAGCGTGATACACGATCGTTGAATGCTCTGTGGGACTTACTAGCCTTGGCTGAAGTCCGATAAGCAAGATTATGTACCGATTTACCAACACGGGTAACCACTTGATCTAACGCGGACTTAAAACCGCCTTGTCCCGCAGCAGAGTCCAAAGGGTTGAGAGCAGCCGCGAGAGCAGGAATCTCTGGAGCAGGCGTCTCTACATCAGGCTGTAACATTTCAGAAACAGCACCGAGAGAGGTAGCAGCAGCTTTTCTTAGTTTCTTACCTACTTTAGCCACCAGATAACTCCTCAGCAAACTCCTGTGGCAACAACTGCTTTAACTGCTCTGAACGATATTGTTGAAGTACCTGGTCTTCTTCTGTCCTTGGGGCATAGATATTCAACAGCGAAGAATTCAAAAGTCTATCCCTCAGTCGTTTGGCAGCATTGGGTCCATACTTATCTTCAATTTCATTAACCGCACCGTAATAACCCTTCAGCATTTCCCCCGCTTGAGGAACATTGCGAGACTGAGCTTGTTGTGCGGCAGTAATTGCTCGATCAGCAATTGCTTCGGGGGAATCTGGCCCACCTTGGGGAATCACTTTCTTGTTTGTCAGCTTATCATACAATTCACCAGCAGGTTCTTTGAGTGCCAAACCAGCAAACAAAGCGGTCAACCAATTACGTTTGAGAAAGCCCCCAGCACCACCGGCAACTTTCCCTGCAACTTCAGTAGATTTACCTACCGCCTTACTAAGCAAGGATTGCTCTACGGGTGTAAGAGTTTTGACAGCACCAACAGCAGGTGAAGTAACTGGTGCCGTGGGGGAACCAGCGGAAGCGACTGGTCGTTTAATCTGCGGTGCGGAAACAGCCGGTGCTGGTTTTCCTACAGGCTTAACTAGAGCAGCACGAGCTTCCCCGAACTTCTTTGCTTCCACCTGTAATTGCTGTTCAATCTTCCCAACCTTTATCAGATTGGTCCGAGAAGCTTCAACTTGTTTTAGTGCTCCATAGCTCTCTTTCAACACCTTCTGTGTTCCTCGGAGACTTGCCCAATCCTTCTTACCCGCAAGTTTCTTAATCTTCGGCAGAAGTTCGTCTTCTATCTTCGCTAGAAGTTTTGCTGCTTGTTTCTTATTCAATGCCGCACCGGCAACAGCAGCAGCACCCACAGCATTCAAACCCGCAGAAACATTCTCAGAATCCCCAGGGTCTTCGGAGAGCGGAGCAAAAAGAGCGGAAGCAGCGGCACGAGTACCAATCCCTTTGGTAAGAGCACCGGCAGCAAAACCACCGGGGAAGAGGGCCAGCAAATCCTCGTTACTTGAGTGAATTCCCCCCTCTTCTTCCCCGAAGAAAAGCATTCGCTCTACCGGAGTCATTCCCGCAAGCTCCGCTTCCGCCCTGGCTTTTTGACCAGGGTCAATCAACCGAGATCGGGATGGGGAACCCCCAGCGTTGGCGAGAACCAACAACCGTTGCAGCGGATCAATCACTGCTTCGGAATAGGAAAGCTCATCGGATTCAGGGGGCATAACTCATCTCCTCTGAATACTCCTCTGGAGGACCGGACAATTCCGGTGATTCTCCTGGAGAGAATGTCTGCTGCTGACCAGCACGTTGAACCTCCGGGATTTCCCCCAACACTCTACCCGAAGCAATCAATTCCGCCAGCAATTTCAAGTTGGGATCAGACCCACCATGAGATTGAACCAAAGCGTGATACATATCCTCCGAAAGAACATCAGGAAGAAGTCCACCGTTATATGCATCCGCAATAGTTTGGGCGGGTGTAGGTCCAAAATTTGCTTCAATGGCAAACTTTATCATCTGCTCTGACTTCTGTGCAGCGGCAAGAGCGGCAACAGTGGAAGAAACCAATTGCTCCAACCGTTGAACATTCTGCGGAGAAATTTGCTTACTCAAGGCCATTAGGTCTGGTGGGGGAGAGAACTCAATTTGTGTACCATCAGGAAGAGTACCTTTGATAATCGAAGTTGGGTCAACGGTAGTTCCCTTGGAAGCAGCAAGCAAAGTCCGAAGTGTCGGCAGGTAAGCGTAGTTCATCCAAGCTGCCATACCGGGAATGGTTGGGTCTATTGACTTGATTGGTTTGTCTTTCTTCGAAAGGTTCTCAGGAGACAAAACGGTACCAAGGTTCCTTAACAAACCCGCTTGTTCGGTATTCTGTTTTCCCGCGAGATTGAAAGTTCGCTCTATCAATTGCCAAGCATTGCCCTTAACTGGTTCTGTCCCATTAACCATTGCCACCGTAGCTTTGGCCATATCCAAATTACCACGGATAAAATTGGTCAAGTCTCCCGGAGAAGTACCAGCGAGAGTGTGAAAAACATTCGCTGCCAATTTACCTGTTTGCTCCTGCTTATCCGCCAACTGCTGAGCACGCTTAACTATTTGCTGTTTGTTCAAACCATACTTAGCAACACGCTTCATAATCTGGTGCTCAAACTCAAAAGCGGAGAGTCTTGAGAGTTGAACAGCAAAAGCAGTTGGATCAACACTTCCCTCATCATCCGTGAGCTTCATTGGAACTTCTGGATTGCTGGAGAGCGTATCATACTCAGAGCGAAGCGTCTCTGCTGCTTGATCCAAATATTTACTATCCTTTGTTCTTTTGGCCTGAACTAAGCTATTAAAAACATCTGTCTTAATCCTAAACTGTTTTTCATGAAGATTGGTTTGACGAACGCCAATTTCTCGAACCGCCATTTCCCCCTCAGCACTAAGCAAGTATTCAGGGTCCGTGGCCACACCAGCATACAATTGAGACAAGTTGTTATCCGTCTCGTGAATAGACTTCATTACGTCATTCAGTTGCATACCAACTTTTTCAATCTGAAGCTGTTCTGCCTGTTCCTTCCGCCTCTGCTTCCGCTCTCCAATCTTGGCAAAGACATCTCCCACTTGAGCACCGGCTTGAGAGATACCCTCCGCGAGAATGGCAGTACCGCCCATCGGCAGAGAGGGCAAACCGCCCTGTGTCTGAGAAATAGCAGCACCGGCTGAACCGGGTGCGGAGGCAGCAGTGGAAACCACACCGGGAATGGAACGCTGTCCGCCACCGATACGAGGAGTTTGTGTTTGTACTACCGCCATATCACCCCGCTGGAGTTAATGCTCCTTGAGCAGCACCACCTAAAATATTACCCGCAGCACCAATTCCCGCACCCCAGAGAGCATTACGAGCTTGGCGGTTCTGAACCTCAATCTGTTGCTCGAACTGTCGATTCTGATCCCGCTGACCAGCTACCGCCATAATGGAAACATTCTGCGGATTCTCAATCGCCATCAGATTTTGGAATTCCTGAGTCTTTACATTGTTATCAAAAGCCATGACATCCCAACCAATGTCAAAGAGGTCGGACATAATATCCGAAATTACTAGGGTTGGGTAAACGGTATTGGATATCATGGTAAACAACGCCGAAGCACCATCAAGCTTAAACTGTTCAGTAAACTTACCAAGCTCGGTACGAGCAATAGTGAAGTTCTGAATAGTCTGTGCTCTTACCGTTGCTAGATTGGCAATAGTTTTTTCGGAATCAAGCAAAGCACCAATGCCTGTTTGGAGAGCACCACCTACTTGTCCAAGAGCCTGTGCTGCTCCTTGGGTTGTAATATTGGCTAAATTGGTTTCAAGATTCGCTCGAAGCTCAATAGCTGATTCGTGTAGACTCCCGGCAGAGACAGCAATATTGCGAGCAGCATCACGCTGATACATGGAGCGGATAGCCTCTCGCTCTTCGGGAGCTACCGGACCAGAAGCTTCAAGAGCACGAACGTGTTCATTGTATGCCTGCTTTGAAGCTCCCTGAATACCAGTAGCAACAGACTCAATCCGATTACTAACGTCGATAGCAAAATTCTCTCGTACTTCTCCAGACTGCTTTTGAATCTCAGAAAGAAGAGCAGTACCGGCATTAATGCCAGCACGAGTCATTAACATTGTCTGCTTCTGAATATCCTTCAAACCAGCAACAGACTTGCCAATACCAGAGAGGGCAGAGGTTTGTGCTGAACCTAACATTTTATCCAGTTTGTTAAAGGTGCTATTCGCATCTCTCAAACCGGAAGCAAAACCCTTGGTTACTTCTTTCTGAGAATTGCTAAGTTCCAAAAGAGCGGCAAATTGATCTTCTCGTTCCTTTACCGCCTGAGTACCAATCTCAGGAAGACCAATCTGTAATGGGCCTCCGTTAGGACCACGAATCTGAAGCTGGGACTCCGTAGCCGAAGGACTTCGATACTCTGGAGCATTAGCTCGTAACGAGCCGGACAACCGTTGTCCTTCCCCACTACGAATGAGGTTGGTAATCATCGGGTTGTCCGCAAACTGCCGAAGTCCCGGAAGAAGAGCCAAAGGGCCGGTGAAAAAGGAACTGAGGAGACTGCTGATACCAGACGCAATACCAGCAAAACCCTGTGGGGCGGCTGGAGAATTGTATTGCTTCGCCATTAATTCGCTCTCCCACCCTCAATACTACCCTGCACAATCAGCCCAAGCAAATCAAAGTCCACATTCGCGGCATAACACTCTACTCCGGGAACAAGCACCGGACGTTGAGTGTCCACACCAGCAAAATTCGGGTCATTCCTATCATCATCCAAGCTGCCCTCTGCCCCAGTATCGGAAGAGGAAGCCACAGCTACCTGTTCACCCACAGTTTCAGACCTACCGAATAACTGGTAGCGAAGTTTCAAGTTGGGGTTCGCTCCACCACCAGGAACAGTAACGTCACCAGAGAGATTGGCCACTGCCGCACCCATCGCAAAAACTTTCTTGAGTCTGAGCATATCCAGCAGAGGCGTCTGAGGATCACCATACAACGGCCACATTGTTGCCTGGAGTGTTACTCCCCCAATGGAGAATCGATCTCCGATAGCAATTGTTGGACTGAAAGCTCCAGTGATTGTAAGTGAACTTGAAGTCTGCGAAGTGACTCGATAAGCATTTCCTTTCGGGTTTCCGTTGGTATCGAAGAACCGAAGCAGGTGTCCAACCATATCGGCGTGGGCTGATCCATAAGTTCCAGTTGTCCAGGTAATACTACCGTTGGGTGAATTGGTTACTGTTAGTACCACACCATTAAAAGACTGTCCACTAAGCTGATTAAACGTCATACACTTCCCTGGCCCTCCACGGAAAGCATCCATCTTATAGAGCTTCATAGACGTGCTCTCAAGAAAGACTGCCCGTTTAAGAGTACCGGGGAAAACATTGCCTGTGGTTAGAGAAATACCTGTGGAGACATCACCAAAAGGAACGTCTACCAGATGTGCCATAATGCCGTGATTAAAACCAAGAGCAAGAATTTCCTTCTTAGTTGGGTTCAACCAAACCGCAGCACCCATTGTGGCATCATAAGCCGAACGAACAAGATTCAAGTCTCCTGCCCACCGACCAGACTCGTTGAAGAATTTAGCTGTTGAGTTAATAACCTGAACTGTTCCTGATGTCAAATCACAAACCAAAATACCAACAGGAGAAACAAGGAAGAGGTTAGTGCCGATAGCAAGAGTACCAAACCTACCAGCCGCACCATGCTGATTATGAATCGTATCCACCGCCAAATTGGAGCCAGAACGATGAAGACGAAGAATGGAGTTATTCAACACTACGGCAAGGAATGGATCAGCACGAATTAGAGATACAACGGAGTCATTAAGCTCCGGTAGTCTTCTTCGGTTAATTCCTGGAATAAGACCCTTACGAGGACGATCAACAAAATCCCAACGAACCACATCATGGTCCGAAGCATTCTCCGCATTCGAGGGTGCGGTAACACGAACAAGCAAACCTTCATATTCCTGAATCAGTTTGGTACGAGGAGAGCCTTTGGAAAGAATAGCAAATTCTTCCGGTTCAACTTCAGGTAGAAGAGTAAGAGCGGAATCGGGGTAGCCTGTGGGGGTGTCAACAACGTTAGCATGTTGGGGGCTAGTACCAGAACCGGAGTACATCCCAATAACCAAACTATTGTACCCCCAAAATATATTCACAGAATGACTGCTTGTGTCCACACCACCGGGATTGGCGAAAGCAGTAAAGAAAAGACCTTTGGTCTTGGCTTCCGCACCAGCCCTGGAAACACTCCAAGAAAGACGCCTAGCGGAACCTGAAAAGTCTCTTGGAATGGGCAAGTCCCAGGTGATATTTCGATTGCCTATATTCACGGCCGTAATGCGACGCTTATAAACCAAACCCGTAAGCTGATCCCGGAAGCTCTCAGTCCCCGTACCACTCGGCCCCATGAGAAGATAAATAGTGTCCCCAACAGAAACATCAGCAATTCTAGCACCGTCACCAGTGAAAACAGCATTGCCATCAACAGTACCAACAGCCATATTGCCCGTACTAAGTGTTGTCCAAGGAGAAGAACCATCCGCGAATGTAGGAGTCCTGCCCTGAATTGGATAATCTGTTGGAGCAGTTCCAAGAGAGACATAACTTACTCTCGGTATCTCATACTCCGCTTCAAAGTGCAGAATACCACGAGCATCCTGAGACGCAAAGAAAGCTTCCGTAGTTCTAAAAGTTTGAATAATAGCACGAGTAAAGACATTGGCATCGCCAAGAAAAGTATCCTTATAATCCCCTGTGCCCATTGGAAAAGCAAGAACTGGAGTACCAGAGTTTCCACCAACAATGTAAGCACCAGAGGAAGTCTCAACACCAGTTGGAGCAAGAAACTTTACTCCAACATTTTCAACTGGACGAGTGATAGGACCAAAGTATCCCTGGTCGGGGAAGACCCAACGATAGCAAAGGCCGTAAATTTTAGAAGCACCAAGAAAGTGATTAACATTATCCGTTGCTGCTGTACCAATAAAAGAATTAAGACCAATAGGACGATTGGTCAAGTTGGGAATCGGATTCCATCTAGCTGTCTGCCAATCATCCGTAGTACCACAAAAACGAGCTAACCTTTCTACCTTGGTTTGTGTGGAATCTGTACCGTCCGTCTCACCTACGATAAGAAGAAGCTGATGGTCAGTAGCAACATCGACATACCGAAAACCTTCAGTACCAGAAAGTTCATACAAGACAGCAGAAGAAAGAGCAGCACCCTCTAAACTATAAACAACAAAAAGAGCATCATGGCTACCACCACTATTACGCATACCAAGAAATACAACACCACGAATAACACTACTCGTGTACGGACCAGCAAGAACGGAGAAGTGCCTGAAGAAGCTTAGACCATTCTTACCGCCTATAGTATAGGCCGCACCACCTATAGTAGATGGTAGGGAGTCAGTACTGACAAAACCGGGAAACCGTCGAAGCTTACCAATGTCACGCCAGTCAATACCAGAAAGGCGGGAAAACTGCCCTGGTGGCAATGCACGAAAGTCAGTCTGGACATTGAGTTCAGGCTCGCCAAAGGTATATTCCCACGGTGCAGAATGATATGTTTGGTGCTCAAACACTAATTGCCATCCAAATCATCTGCGGGAAAACTTGGTTGTTTAAGAAACTTCTTTTTCTCTTCCGCTAAAAAAAGCTGCATCAAACCCACTCTTGTTGCAAGAAGACCAGAACCTCTATGTATTACTTTCCCGTCACGGGTACTAAAAACTATTACACTTGCTTCATGCCTCCGAAAAAGCTCCTCAACAAGTTCGTTGGTTGTCAAGCTCTCAAGTAAAGAAAGCTCAAAAGGTGAACCATTGTCTGGAAGTTCGGGAGTCATAGCCTGCTCACCCCCCGCCCATCGGGCAAAAGGTACGTACCCTGGCTGGTCGCCCCGCCAAGGAAGGGCCGTAGAGACTGGCTAGGAGCTTCGCCAAGCTCTTTTGGGCGACCAAAGCTCTTCAACCCCATAGATTGCTTCCTGCCAAGAAAGGGCAGGCTTAGAACGGGGTTGTTCGCATGGAACCGATCAGATGATTTCTGCGGAGGAAAAATCAGCATAACTTTAATACCTCTTACCGAGCAAGTATCGTCCTCTGGTATGCCGAGGAAGAACATTGCCCTTTCGACCATCCGCCTGAGACAGATCAAGTCTCAAAGCCCGCAAGGACTCCTGATACTCTGTCTGAAGAGTCTTCATCTTTGTTGCATCACCAATAACTGCGGCTATCTGTCTTGCAATTCTAAAAGCCAACAGGTCTTGGAAACGGTACTGGTGGAGAGGAACAAGCTCAAACTTACTTGTTCCACCGGTTGGAGTAGTTCCGAAATTCGGAGAGACTGTTAACAGACCAGTTGTAGCATTATAAGCAGTAACTAGCCTTACCTCTGCCACAGTCATATTCAAACTTTGAAGCGTCCACCCCACATAAGCGTGTGGTCGAACATCCAGAGTACCAGCAATCATTGTTGTTGCTGTAACTGTTGAAGACGTTGCTGCCGGACTCGACTGACAGGTAAACTCTACAACCTCACCATCGAAAGCGGGTACGTAGGTGATACGCATGGTTTCACCCACCGCCCACACCGGAGACAAACGAAGAACCGGACCCTCTATGGTAAACCGAGCATCAAAGGGGGAAAGAGGATGATTAGGTACCACCTCCCACTCTGGGCGAAGAGTAGTAGTGTTTACCTTTTCAAACAGGAGAAACTTACCAATGGGGGGAAGAGCATAAAATTCCTGCTCAGCTACCACAGTGATACTTACACGAGCACGCGGGCGGAAGATGTTGTACCTGTCAAGCTCACCCATCGTCTCCACAATCGCACGACGAAGATAATCAGAAAGGTTAGCGTCAGTGAAGCGTGTAGAATATGCGGGTTCGTGGATATACTTACGCACTTTGCCGGATGTGCCTAGCAGGGAACCAAGAAAGCCGATAGAGTCAGCAAGTGCCATGTTATTTCTTATCTTGGAGTAGGTCTACCTTAACACTAAGAGTGCTAGTCTCAATTGCCATCATATTAACAGACTGGGCCATCGTTCTTACTTCTCTAGACAACTCTTCTTGGGTTTTAATAAGAGCACCCAATGATTGTTGGATAGTTCCACGGTCAGCAATATACGGGTTAACAGTTTGGATCAATTCAACAACTTCTGCTCTAGTGGTTACATACCGACCCATCGCAAACCAATAAACCGCCCCAGAAGCCATAATGGAGACGAGAGAGGTTATTACAAGTTTCAGTATTTCGAAACTCTGATCTCGGCTCATCTCTTTCCCCCTAAAAAAATTAGGTGACGAAGAAGACAAACTGTTAGCCAATTTCTACCCCCAAACTAATAACCACTCACCGCTAACCGCATACCTGGAAGCTTATCCAAAATTCGTTCAGCTTTGACAGCCCCTTTACGTTTTTTCACCCAGCTATATCCTGCTCGCAAAACGTCGTCATCCATACGACGAGTTTCCTCACCCTGAAGAAGTTCCCGTTGACGCTGTTGTTTCAACCTCTTCCGAATTTCAGCTTTGGCGAGTAGGCTTTTCAAAGTGCAGACAATAGAAACCAGATTCGCATGGGTTGACCACGAACCTTCTCCTCGTCCCGTACCAAGTTGACCAATGTCCAGCAACCGATTGTCCCCCCGAAGAGAAACCACCCAAGTCTTAAACACCCGATGGTAATAGGTGATTAGTTCTTTTCGTTTGGTTACTCGTCTAAGCCACTCTCCCGCACCCGTAAGACGGATAGAATGAACGGCAGGATCATAGTTATATGAAACTTGAATCATGGAAAACAAACTCGCCAGGGTGAGGCATGTGGCACGGAATCAATTGCACCACACGCCTCAACCCCCGGCAGACAGAGCCTACAAGCTTTCAGAAAGACTCGTCAACTTAATACCCGGCATGAACTTGGGCAGGAAGGCACAATACACCTGTCCAGGAGCCTCCAGGTAATTCGTAGTACGACCGTTGGTGCTCTTGTAAGGGTTGAAAATGCCCATCGGACCAATACCCGCGAACAGGAACTCAACCTCATCACCAAACTCAGTCAACTGCTTGGACCAAGAAAGCTTGGGAGCAACATATCGCATAATGTTGTCCTCCCGAAGCTTCAATGCCCACAACTCGCCGCCAGTCTGGGAAGCATCATCCATTTCACTATCGGAAGGCATGAAGGGAGAAGTCTTCCACTTCATGGTCATCCCGTTATAGCGGAATGGGGAATCTCCCATTTCATAACCAGCAGCAATAATGAAAGGTTTATCAGTACGGTCAAATCGTCCAAGACCGTCACTGTTCTCAACATACACGTTAGTAACGCCATCAGACGTAACAATGGTATCCGGCATGTTTTCCATACCGTATGCCTTCTTCATACGCCCGAAGTATTGGTTAAAAACAGCCTCAGTCACTGGACCGGAAACAGCAGCAACGATCGATTGCAACTGCTGATAAGTTGCCAAGTTGATACCAAAAACGGTACCAGAAGTGGCCATCCACTGAGCAGGTCCGATGGGACCAATACCCGAAGCGCTGGCAGCAGAGAGAGTACCCACGGCAACAAGCTTATCCGTAGCAGCAATACCGCTCAGGTCTTCAGCAGCGGAAGCAACGCTTTGGAGAGTCACAAGACCATACCCAGCATCACCGGAATCGGGAATGTACCGAACACCATCCACCATGACAGGTCCAGTATTACGTTTGGTCGTGCCTGCGGAATTCCAGATGTCCACAAACATATTTGTGTGGAAATTACGAACAGAACCACCCTTCACTTCGATAGTTGGGCGATCATTGGTTGCCCGATTAGAGGCATTGTTTCGAGCACCAACCGTTGCAATCTCCTGCTGAGCAGAACGAGCATAGAGATTGTGGATGTAGCTGAGAGCAATTCGCTTCGCAAAACCACGAATGATACTCGCCAGCACATTCGTAATGGTGGCATCCAATTGAACCGCCGTAGCAAATTCAATGGGAATCAGAACGTTGATAGCACCACGAGAAAGAGTGACCGTCTTTTGGAAATATCCTGGGTTGGCTTGGTCGCCTACCCCCGGCCATTCGCTGACCTGGGAATCCTCCATGTAAACGCCGTGAGCGGAAGTGCCCAAATCCATTGGGTTACCACCGCCCACACCAATCCATTTGAAAGAGCCAGCGACACCTTCCTCCATGATGTGGATAACCTGCATCTCTCGACCAATGCCAGATTTTTCCACACCAAAGGAAGTGGCTCGGATATCTCGAATCAAAGGGTCCAGACCGGGAAGGGTATCATACGTACCCTTCCCCAAGTCCTGTTGAATAACGTCGTCAAGTGAGTCGATGAGACTCGTTGGATTGAGTGAACTCATACCTTCTATTCTCCGGGGAGGAGAATCTCCTCCACCACAACAAGAACAACACCGGCTGAGCCGGGTGCGGAAGCAAACGAATAACCATTAGCGTTTCCCCCTCTTCAAACCCTGTGCAAGTCTTTGCAGCAGATTGTTCGAATAGTTGGAATCACCAATGCCTACGGGTTTCACTTCTCGCTTGCGGTGGAGTTGATTGCCAAGCGTGGAATTGGAGCCGACACCCGGTAAGGAGAAATCAGCAACCTCATCAAGATCGTCAGTCTCACCTTCGGACCCAGCCTTTCTAAGAGAGGCCAACCGTTGTCTTGCAACGGAAAGTCCGGTACTGATTGACTTCGGACCAAACGCCTGTGACTCACTCGCCTTAGCGACGAACGAATACACGTTTTGCCGAATCCAAGAGGTAGTCCCTTCATCAGCGGTTTCGAGGAGTTTAGACAAAAAGGGATCACTGTCAATAGCTTGGTCGATCATGCCCTGCATGGAGCGGCGTTTCTCGGTATTCCCCCGCTTCTCCTCATTCTTTGCAAGAAGGTCAAGTCGCTGTTGCACAAGCTCTAACTGCTTAGCCAACTTGGCTGTAGCAGCACTAGACTGAACATTCTCGGAACCTTCAGACCCATCCTCAAAATCCTCTGCCTCATCGTCTTGAGTTTGCTGTGGGGGATTAAACATTGCCTCTACGGACTCCGTTGGAAAACCAGCTTTGACAAAGGCTTGTTTTAGTTTTACTTGATCCTTAGCAGAAACACCCTCTTTAAGATTCCTACCAATCTCATAGAGTTCTTGTTCCGCTTGTTTAGTAAGTTCAAACTCATTCTTCTGTTTCAAGTTCTCTTGAATAAGCTGATCTACGTACTCATTCTTTTGAGCTTGAGCAATTGCCTCCTTTAAAGAAACCTCCTTCTCAACACCCTTCACTTTAAGTGTAACAAGCTTATCAAAATCCGCTTCCGTCAATTTCACTTTGTTCGGGTCCACCGAGTCGCCTTTCACTGTTGGGGTTGCTGTTGCACACGACCATTACGAGGTGTAGCAATATCTGTTATCTGTGGTGCTTGTGGAGGAAGACTAATACCAAGTCCACGAGACTTGATAAACATCACACGATTATTAAACGCCGTAATCACTTCCGCCGACGCCAGAGCAAACTCAGGACCAGAGGTGAAATCCTCAATCGCCAAGAGATGAACTTCCGCCTTATCAATATTAGTAAGAAACGGAGGACCACCACCTTCCACCGGGAACTGTCCAGGAGTCTGCCCATCGTTGAACAATACCAAGTTTTGGAAGACCGCTTTTACATACTGCTCCCACACGGATCGATTTCCAAGGGGGAAGTTCCAACCCTCCTTATAGTTGAGGATAATAAACTCAAGTTTGGAGAGAACTTGCATCTGCAAAGCGGCGATAGCTTCCTGCCTACGGCGTTCGAACTCTTGAGGGTCACGAGAGCGAATACCAAGCTCAATAGACCAAGGATCAGGAATGGAAGCAGCATCAAGTATGAGACGACCTGTAGTGGGATCAAGACTAATACCAGCAATGCTGTTCTCAAACCGAGTGACATCAATGGTATTGTCCGCAACAGAACCGCTTTCAAATCTCTTTTTGACCCCATAAAGCTGTGCTCGGAAGACAGTTGCATAAGAAGACTCCAACTGAAGACCCACAGGATATAAGTGGGTAGCTCCCATGTCCGCAAGGGAAGCAATAAACGTACCAGAATCCCCACGACCTGGAGCTTCCCCAGAATATAACGGTCCCTGAGCAGTCATGCGATCAAGAAGACTTACCCCAAACTGCATAAGTCGAGCAGGTAAATCATTGGCTGTCGGTGGCTGAATATTTTCAATGCGGGAGTTTGCACCGGACAAGTCAGGCTCGTAAGTAATCACCTTGGGATAACCCGTAGGTGTCAAGTCTTGAACGTTGAACCCCATATTGGTTGGCAGGGCGATGAACCATAAACGGTCCATATCCGCACTATGCTCAATCAACCGCTCTAACAAACGCTCAAGTTCGAGAGCAAAGGGCAGAATCTTGTGCATCAACCCACGGCCATAGAAATGCCCGGTATCCTGGTAACGAGTAATGCCGATGGGGAAGGGAACCTTTACGCCATCTTTCCAATACTTCTTGTCCGAGACGATTGCTCGACCGGCACGAACAATATAGCGGTGAACAGCCTGACCGGCAGGAGTACCAACAAGACTATAGAATTCCCGCAGCTTAACGCATTTTACAGAGACGTTAGAGATGTCTTGCTTTTTCCGGTTCCGGTTGAGAGTGCTGGTTCGCTCCTTATCATAAAGGTCACCAATACCGCCACCTGTCATGCCATGTTCAGCAAGATTGTTGGGGTAGAGGGAGGAGAGTGTAGTTCCATAAGAAACTTCTACTATTTCCAACTCCTCATCCGTAACATCTTTTAGGCTGACACCTTCCATCTTACGAACATCGGAGAGGGGCATCAAACGAGTACGAATAATCCCCCGCAAATCTGTAGGGTTGGAAGTCTCAGCGGGAATAGGAAGCAGTTCCCAAGGGGGAATCAATTCCCGCATATGTGCGGTAGGGTTGTCCTCATGCATATCCACCCAAGAAGCATGAGCGTATGTACCATACATACACACACCCGTAATAAGTTGAGTTTTTAGAATCTCCTCCTGTTCGGGAGAATTCATGTGGGAAAGCAGAGCTTGGGACAGGGAACTATTACGCATGGACTCAAGACTGAATCTCCGCTTACGAGCAACAGGAGAAACATCAAGCTTTGACAGTCTGCCAATCTCGGTATGAAGACGAGTCATCGGCTCGTCCCAACGTAAATGGAGACGACCGTCTTCGTCCTCATAGCTGATCTCCACCTTCCCCCGCTCCATATCAGTTACATTGAAGTAACGACAGCCCTGGGAATAAGCAGAGATAATAGACCAGCCGACGTATTCAATGTTACGTCGAGTGAGAGCGGGAGAAATAAGAATGTCGAGAGCTTCAATTAGCTCTTTTTCATTCGTACCATCAGGAAGATCAATTGCATACATACTTACTCTTCCTTGTCACCAGCCATATCAGCAGGTTCAGTAACACGAACCACTTTTGGTTCCCACTTAGGAATCTTCGCATTAACCTGGGGATTAGACATTGCTTGTTGACGATTAACCAAGTCGGCAAGCTCTTTCATGTCCACACCATTTGCAGAGCCGGAAGAAGAAAGACCACCAGAACGCTGAGCCTGAACACGAGCAGCGAAAGGATCATCAGCACCCTTGAGAAGCCGCACTTCCTTAGCAAGAACAGCAATACACTCAGTAAACACTTCCGCATCTGCTTCTCTACCATCGGAAATGGTCAACAAGTTGAAAGAGTGTTTACAAATAAGAACCCAGAAAGTAATAAAAAACCCAAGAATAAGAAATACCCCAAGAATCAACACATCGGTTTGCATTGTCTGCCCTTGCTTCTAGGAGACATCAACACCCGCCGTCCGCCGTCGCGTGTCTTCTGCCTCTTCCGCTCAGCCTCTTCGCGTTTGTTTACCAAATTCCCCAGAGCTTGCAACAAGTCGGGTTTCAAGTCCTTGGAAGACAACGCTAACACGATGGGGATTGGAGTACCGGGAAGATGAGAAAGCCCCTTGTTCAGCATATCCGCATAACTGTCCGGCTCGTTGCTGGTTTCGGGAGAATAAATCTTCCCCTTCACCGCGAACTGAACCATTGCCAGTGTATCCACGGCGTCATCGTGGGTTAGTTCCTGAAGGTCTTCCGTAGCGTGTTCAATCTGATAAACCAAATCCGCCCAGGGGGGTCTATGAATCTCAAGCCGGGGAAGCAGTATTCGATTGGCTTCAAATCTCCAGGCCAGGGAAGCAATGCGAGAACCCTTGGATAGGCTGGAGTCCGAAGAGGAGCGGAAATCTCCTTGATATCGAATGGGCTTAACACGAGGCATCCAACCCTCAGAAATAGCCCGCTCAGCAAAGTCAGCGGAAGTACGTTCTACAAGCTTCTTCTGCACGGAAACAGATTCAATACCACAAATCTTAACTCGCCACTTCAAACCCAGATTCCAGAGCCAGGAAATAAATATGGGTTCCTTCACACGACCCAGCTTAAGATCAAGTATCCAAACATGATCTCGGTAAAGTGGATTACGCTCAACACCCACAACCATACAGCAAGCAAAGTCAGAAGTACGAGAGGGGTTTTTAATGGGGTCAGCAAGCAAGATACGGTACATTTTGCTAACTGTTTCCCCAAAGGGTCGAACAATACGCTCTGTGCTACCATCAGAGGTCTTCTTAAAGGAAACAAGGGAAGCTTCGGAAGTTAACGGAGAAGAGGGGTCGTGCTCCCCTTCAATAGCGTACCAACAATAAGGCTGATTAAGCGGGAGGAGATTGTCCTGCACTGAACCGGGTTGGTTCATTACGTTGGCACGATAAGACTCCTCGCCATAGGAAAGACGCTCCTTCTCCAAACTCTCCGTAGACCACTTCTCAGGCCAGATCAAACTACCATCAGCTTCCCAAGCACCTAAAACCTCCCTGTTCCAAAAGGATACTCGTGGGTCTTCAGACTCACTGGTTGTGGCCATGTAATAGAGAAAGAGACGTTTGGAGTATAAAGTACCAACAAGAGCAGCACAAGCCCCTTCCTCCAACATGGGCATGAGTTGGTTGAAGAACATGCGTTTGAAATTGTCAGTAAGCTCAGAAGCACTAACACGCATATCCTTAACTTGTTCAGCGTCATCGACCCAGATAAACCTTGGGCGTAAACCGGGAAGACGACCCATCACGCTTCTACCAATAAGCTGAAAACCATTGGTTAAGCGAAGGCGATTCATATTCCAGATACCCTGGCTCTTCTTAGGGCGAAGGTGTCCAAAATCTTCTAGAATACGCTCGTTATTCTCCAACTGAAGCATAAGCTTCATAGTAGAGGATTGAACAAAATCATCAGAGGACTTAACAACAAGCACAACATAGTTGGACCTACTAACAGCCCACTTAAGATTAAGCTCGTCAATCAGTGTGGACTTGGCAAACGCTCTACGATACCCCTTCACATTACGTGGGTAAGAATAGATGTCATGAATAAATCGATAGTGAGCAGGAGGAGAAGGGTGTTTGGGAGGTTGGTACCAATCTCCAATAGGCAGGAAATCTAAATAGTAGGAACGAAAAAAAGCCCATGAGTACACTGCTCGTTCGGGAGTTACATCATCCCGGACAGCGGCAACACGAGCTAATCTCTTTTCCTCAGAAGAAAGCTTGGGGTAATTCTCTGGGAGAGGAAAATAGGGATTTGTCATCGGTTTCTAGAAGTTACAAAATCTCCAGGGGTTGGTGCAACATCGGAAACTCGAATAGCGGTTTCCGGTCGAGTGGACACACCACGAGTAATAACACCAACTGTCCAGGAGTCTACAAGAGATTTAATATCCCGCTCGAACAACACCAGTTCAGCCTCCGCTGTTTCCTTCTGGTCAGCAGGAACAAGAAGGGAGATATTAAGTCGAGCTACAACAAGCGTGGTTGGTTGCCCTAGAATTTCGCCTGTGTTTGGATCAAGAACAGGTAAACCTGTGTCTGGATCAATTTTAGGAGCTATGTAAGGAAAAAACTTGCCCACAGATTCATTCACAGTGGGTTCGTCCACAACGGGTATCTCAGCCATCGGTAAACCTTTCTGCTTTCTGCTTTCTACTTTGCGACTTCCAACAATTTTTTAGTGGAAGCAGCAACAACATCTGCTTTCCAACTCTCTACAGCTTGAGTTACACGAGTAACCAAGTGAGAGGCCATAAGCTCCCCCATTTCCATACAGATTTCCGGGAGGATAACAGAAATAGAAAATGTAGCCTGAACAAAATTGCTTACTTTCAGTTTTGGTAATCCATCGGTGTCAAGAATCTCTTTACCCATTGTGTCCAATTTCGGCAGGTAAAGAGGTTGGAAAATTTTCACCTATCAATCTCCCAACTCATCAGCTTCATTGATACTATTGAACATCGCCATTGCAGCAGTAATGGCAAGAAGTATCTTGGCAATCTTCTCATCCCCGTATACGCCCTTGGTCTTTTGTTTGAGAACACGGAAGAATCTAGCAGCATCACCAGCTTGAGACATTTCAGTAATCAAAGCAGCATGACGAGTTTGAAGCTCTTCCTTGAACTCCTGGGACATGGTACTCAACCGCATACCAATGACAGCACCAAGATCGACAAGAATCTTCCGCTGGTGACTGGGACGAAACAGCGAACCCGGAAGACGATCCCCATCGCTGGCAAGACCTGTCTCCACATCCTCATCAACGGGATGGTTCTTTTCTGCCTGTGCTATTTGACGCTCCATAGGGCGTGTAGATTCGTCTTGGAGCAGTGCCAATTTCTCCTGTTGTATCTGCGGGGTGTCTAAGAGCAAGCTCTTTTCCTGTTGTTCCATTCTTTTCCGGTCCTCTCTCTCCCACTCTTTTCTTATTTTTGGATCGAGTACTTTCGGTACTGCTGTTGACTGATTTTCCTCCACTATCAATGGAGTTTCCCAGACTGGCCCCTTCCGCTCCTCCATATTCGCTATTCTCCGAGCCTCCTCCAGAACCCCCTGGGGAATAGGTTGTCCCTTGGGCTTGTTCTGTATCTCCTGTAACACTGCTGATTGTTTGTTCTTCGACATCCGCCGATCTCCCTGTTGCCTCATTTTGTTGCCTCACACCTGTGCGAAGCATATTTGCTACTTGTTCACCTAACCCAGCACCCTGCCAATCCACACCTTTCAGGGAAAGACTACCCGTACCATCCTTATTGGCAGTAGCAGAAACCTCCACCTTGCTCAATTCCCCAGCCCTACTGAGTAGAGTCTCCTGCAAAGCAAACAGCCTATCCATGTACTTCAAACGAATGACGGGATCGGGACAGTGTCGGATGGTTGCAATCAACAATTCCGCTAACTCAAAAGCGGAAACGTTCAGAAACTTAAGAGCCTTGTTCCATTCCTGGGGATCAGACAACCTATGAAGTGCTCGGAGCTTCTTATCCTTGTAAAGTCCTTTGGGCAGGATAACAGCACCCATCTCATCGCGTTTGAGAACCGCGAGAGAATAGACTTTGTTTTCACTATCCCATTCTTTTTTTAAATAAGCAGGCTTTTTCCTTTTCGCCTTCTTGGGAGGCAGGGACATCTCGTCCTCAAGCTCTGTCAGCTTTTCAGCTTTGAGCTTTACACTTGCCCTGGGGACAATGCGGGTGGGTGTCTTCAGCTTCACAGCGGGAAGATAAGTCTCCCGGATTCAATTTGTCAATACCGAAGACTTCCTCCGATGGGTCCAGAGGAACCGAAGAAACCAAAGGCTCGAACAACCCAAAGAAGAACAACAAGAAGAACCACCACACGAATTACCGTCTTAATCGTCTCGTCCATTGGTATCAAGGAAATGATATAGAGACACACACCCACAAGCACCAAAGCAATAATCAGGTCAATTAACATAGCTATCTTTCCGAGGAGACAAAAGAGGCGAGCCTGCGGGTCCAATCGCAAAATCGCAGGCTCGCCCCACCTGTTGAGTTCGTAAACTCACTGGAACGGTACCGAGGGGATTTGGTACCGGGAGTAACAGGCACAGGAAATATACCCCTCCCTCTTCAGTTAGTCTAGCAGCCACGACAACCAAGCTCTTGCCTTCCTTATGAGGTACCAACGAAGAGCGGTGCGGTGCTGAGTTTTAATACTCGTAATGTTCGGTTGTCCGTACATACTTACTCCAGTGAATTTAAAAAATGAACTCGAATTTATTCTCCTGTGTCACTGGTGAAAACCGCAAAGTGCTGATTATCACCAAGATGAAGAACAGGGTAATCCAATGCCTGATGTTGTCCCCCATTCTGGACAGTCAGATCATACATAACTACTTGAACACCTGGGATAGCAAGCATCTGTGCTGGAGACAAGCCAAGGAAAGGACTCTCTCCAGGAACATTCTCCAAAGCGGTGAGACTATAACCCTTCTTCAGATTGTCTAAGTCTGACCCATCGGAATCCTTATCCGGCCAAGCAACAACTGCCCCGATGTGGGTATCGCTGTCCTGAGTAGGCGGAACAATCCAACTGGAGGCAGCAGGAGCGGTGGAATCGACGGTCAAAAGGCTCGCGTGGATGGGATCACTAAACATTTTTTCTTCTCCTTCAAAATTTCTGGGTACCCCGGAGGCAACCCCACATTGGGGAAGCCGCTGGATTTATAGGGGTTTCCCGATGTTAGGGTGTACCTAACGAATTGTCGAAACTTGTTGTTAGGGGTTTGATAGCTTGAAAACACGATACAAAAAATGGTATGAGGGGGGCCACCTAAGCGGGTGGGGGGCTGATCGATCCTATTCATACCGGAACGGTCACTTGCAGATTTTCCTGAAGTCTCATGCTTAACCGCTATTACTCCCTGACGAAACACTCTGACAAAGCGGTATTACTCTCCCAGAGTGATGAAGAAAGCAGCTAACAGTTTCCAGTCCTCAAGCAACCAGATAATTTTGGTTTAACCACAACTAACCATACTTGTTTATGCTTTGACCAACTGGAGTTGATTAAGTAGTTCTTGATCTACTGGTGTTGCTTCTGCGGACTACAGGCAAAGCAGGTTTTAATAAAAGTTTTTTAATGGGGGTGAGGCATTACACAACCAACTGCACTTCGCTCTAGGGGCCTGACACCTGGTTGATCTGGTGCTACGCACAGTGACATTGATATGGCACACGCTAGACCATGCTAAGCTGGTTGAATCTGGTGCCATAAGGTTGGCACAGAGAAAGTAAGAGCGTATAACCTACCCCCCTTCCCCTACTCCTCCTTCGGCAACCATCCAGCCTTGGCCAACACTAGCAACCCCGTTAAGCTAACCCGCTATCAGTAAGAGACTTATAGCAATGTAAAAGAATCTCTAAAGGACACTTGACAAGCTGGACGATGAGACACTACTCTAGTACTAGATAAGTAGCTTGGTGGCTACTGCTAGACAGGTAAGAAGTAGGGAGTAACAGCCTTGGAATCATCCGCAGCTAAAACAAAACACGCGTATGCAATTGCAATAAGTCTCTCGTCTCTAATTTCTGACAACTGCTATCCCGAACATCTTTTGGACCCAAAAGGTAAAGCTCTTTGCAAACCAACAATGCAGCTTGCTCATCGGTTCCGAAGAGAGGCTCAAACCCTCACGAGAACCGACAAAAGGCTTTGCAAACAGTGTCTTCGCAGAGCGGTGTAATTGCACAACACGAATATAAGGAGTAACAAGCAATGGCGTTTATGAAACCGGAAATTTACAAAGGTGGATACTTGGTTATCGATGGACCAATGGGTACGGAATATCTACCCCACGAGATTGCAGACATCGATAACAAAACTCTAGAGGCTTGGAATAACCAAGAAGGAAACGAGCATAACTTACCCGGTTGCATTCGAGGCTACGTAGAGAATCACTCCGCATATTCCATCGAACGGGAAGCCGGGATTCTCTCCCGTCTCTCCGCTTCCGGCTACATGGATTCCACACCTTGGGAACCGGGGGATTCCAACGACCTATGCAAAGCTTGGGATATTTGCCCTGAGTGTTTTGAACAATGCTGGGAATCCGAAACTTCCGATCGGTGTCCCGGTTGCAATGTGTCCTACCCACAAGACTACGATGGTTGCCGCAAGGCGGGTTGCAGCAATTGCAATGGGGAGTAACAAACAATGGAACGCATCGAAAACACTATCCATAGCAAAGCTACAAGTCTTGGCTATCCGATCATCCGGGGAAACCCTAAAAAAATCGATGGAGTTTTGTGCACTCGATTCAAGAACAAGGAAGGACAGGCAATCTACGTAGGCCAAGATTTTGATTACGCCAGACCCAACGGCGGAAAGATCGTAGACACTTGGCTACTCTATCTTGAATGTCCTACATGCTTTTGTACGTACAAACTTAATACCGAACATACTTGCAACAGGGAGTAACAAGCAATGCTAAACTATCTCATTGAACATGAAAATAAGACCTACTCCCCCGATGGAGTAGTAACAACCCATCCCAATTGTACAATCTGCCATAGGGTGAACGATGGTACTAAATATGTTCTGGGTTATCTACCAGCAACGAAAGAAACAATCACTTGTTGTCTGAATTGCGCAAGCACATTCGAAAGGGAAGAACTAGACAAATCTGAAAAATCTGTCTGGTATATCCTATCTAAGACACCGGATAGCGATCCTCGAAACGCATACCCGAATACTTATCCTGCTTCTGGACAATGCTGGATAGGTAATGCTATGCGTGTTAGTGGTCGATACAAGTCTCGGAGAATCCATTCCCCCATCGGAGGAAGAATTCAGCGCATCAATGTTTGGTTTAGTCACAACGATAAACACTATCATGGTGTAAATTTAGGAGACAATAATATTGTACGATGTAAGAGAATCAAACACAAAACAACTTATGGAGTAGTAAACTAATGACGTTGCATGGAAACTGACAACAAAAGATGTCAAGACCTAGCGTCATGCATTATGAGTACGCTTGGTTATAGATGGATTTAATCAAAAGGGAGTAACAGACAATGAATCTCGACAAAGTAAAAGACAGAATCCGTAAACTGCTTGCTATCGCCAACGATGATAGTTCCGCCGACGGTGAAATATCAGCGGCGATGAAACTAGCAGAGGAAGCCCTAGAGAAGTATCACTTGGATAGAGCAGATGTTGAATCCCACGCAACAACTGAGAAACCGCATACCGAAACACACATTGTTGAGAATTGTACGTTTCACGGTAAGCGTATGACTGCTTGGGAATCTCGTCTTTGGGTTGCTGTTAAGAAGCTAGTTGGTTCAGTCGGTGCTTACTCTGCAAAAAAGATTGTACCCAATGGAACATTCAAGGTACCTGAAAAACGGGAGGTACTTTGCTGGTATGGTCCAGCAGAGGATGTAGCAATTGCAACATCCCTATTTGCTGAATGGCGACACGTTATTGCAACCCTTGCCATTGCCAAGTTTCGGGGTTTCGCCCGCAATAATGGGGCAAGGTATGCGCTTGGCTTTGCCGAGTCTCTGGTTGATAAGGCGGGAGAAGCAGACCAAAACCGACGCAAGCTCATTACCAATGCCACAACGGCTATCGTCCATTGTACTTTCGGCAATCTCGGACAAGTCTTAGACCGCAAGCGAGAAGCTGCAACAGAATGGCTACGTAAGGAACAAGGTGTCCGACCAACTAGAGGATCAATCCGCCGTTGTTCAATCACAAGCAACAATTACGACGCGTATGAGGCAGGTCGAACCGATGGGCGCAATGCCAATTTCTCAGTTACCCAAAGTAAAAAACTAACCCACTAATAAAGGGAGGAACCACAAACCGTGAATACTCAAATAGTCGAAGATTCGACACATGTTCGAAAGATTCGAGAGATTCTACCGACCCTAGAATACAAAGCGGTCTTTATACCACAATCTAAATCTCGTAACAAAGATGCTACAATACCAACACTCAATTGGCGGATATGTCTATCAAACCCCCCAAGAAGAGTTACTACTTTTGAAACAGACTACCAACAGGGGATAGGACACATTCCCAAGTGTCAGCAAACACATTCCCCAAAAGCAAAAACAGTAAACCTTGCACAATACGAAAGACAAGTAGCCGAGTCTGGCAAGTACTCAGAAAAAATACAAATGAATTCACTTTCTCTCTGGTTACCTCTCCCAAAACCCAACCTAGTTGATGTACTTTCCTGCTTAGTTCTAGAGTGTGATACATTAAACTATCCGGGCTTTGAAGATTGGGCAATGGAGTTTGGTTACGATTCGGATAGCCGTAAAACTAAACATCTTTACCAAAAATGTTTGGATGTCGCTCTTCGCTTCAAGTACTTCGTTGGTGGCGAAACAGTTATCAACCAGCTTGAAGAGGCTTTAAGGAATTGCTAATATGGCATACATACACTTTGACAGTAAGTTTGTACCTTATGGCTTTGTCATTGCTAGAGAGCGAATACACTGGCGAAACTCACCAACAGATTGTCTTATCCAATCTGATTGGGATTTCGCAGGGGTTGCGTCAACCATTGGTTGGATACCCTGCAAATGTGGTTCTTCCGATGGAACGATAAATTGTAAAGCCTGCAATCGTACCATTAGCGATATGCTATCAGAGGCATACAACTATATCCGAGCAAGAAACGGAAAACGCTACAAGTCACTAGACAGTTATCTAGGGGGACAAAATGGTTAAGAAGAAAAAGAAGAAACACAAACCGCCAAAGTCAAAGCTACCCTTGACGTGGAAGAATTATAACGGTCTTCAGGAGTTGGACCGTCTGACACGACAAAAGAACGCCAAGCTTGCACCGTTAGGGTGCTCCGCTGATTTCGTACAATGGTACTATGATTTGTCTCGGACGGAACAAGGCACCTGGGCAAAATCAATTGGTTGGGTGGAGCTAGCTACCTACTCTATCTCAACTAAATGGCTTATAGATACCGCGTACCCTTGTGTGCAGAAAGTAGCAGGAAATTAACTTGGCATTGGTAAACCCAACACTCTGCCTAATCGAAGGGTGCGAACGTAGAGCGGTATGCCGCAAGGTATGTTTCTACCACTACCATTTATATCGTAACAGTGGTAGACTACAAGAGTTACCCAAAACCGGAAGAGTAAAGATACGGTTTCATACAGTCCAACTGGATAAGTTACTCATTCAAAGGGCTTATAAGTTAGACCTCTCCCCAACAGTATTAAAATATTCCATCCTGTTTGCGGGTATGGAGAAAACCGATAAGCGATTGTTGAAGCTGGTTGAACACTTCAACAAAATGTACCATAGTGAGACTCATGCAGCGGTTGCGTTAGCCGCTGCAATTGAAGCCTCAAAAAGGGAGTAATAGACAATGACACAACAATGGAAAATTAGCAAGACAGCTACAAAGGTTTATACCGATGAATTTGGGTGGACAAGGGTTATTTATCATAACGCTTGCGTTGTAAAGTTTAATCAAGATAAGATTATCCTGTCAATGGGTGGCTGGAATACCAACACTACCCGGACAAGAATGAATCAAGCGAGTAACCAATACGGATTAGGCTTTGGCGTACACCAAAAGAAAGGTACCCCATACGTATGTATTGGTAGTGTGGACACAGAACTGAAAACGTCCAAGCCAAATATCATTGACCGCAAAACAGGGAAAGTGAGCACACAATGAAACTCAAAATCGAAATCGAGATGGAGAATGAAGCCTTTTTTCACAACGGAGAACCTACGAGAGAAAGTGAGGTGTCCAAGATTCTACACCAGTTTATACATAACAAAACCGATGAGGATTTTGACCTGGTCGGAAACACTTGGATATTGTTTGATTCCAACGGTAACCGAGTAGGTTACGCCAAAGTAATGAACGAAAGGATATCCAATGTCTAAAATTCTGCCTTTTACACACGTTGGAACGTATGAACCCAACGTCTGGCAACAGCAACAAATACAATTACTTGCTGAAGCCGCTAACAGACTCGGCCTAAAATACACTCCTGAAACTTGTATGGATCAACTAATCCGACTTGGTTGGTCATTGTGGGGCGCTGACAACTTATCAAATGTGGAGATAACACAAGCATGAAAGACAAATCTTTTTCTATCGCTCTCCCGGAGAAAATGAGGATAGCGATTCTTGTCAGTTGTCCAGAAGAAATACAACAAGCGTTACGACACATTGTTATCCCTGGACCAGCAACCATTAAAGTACTCGTTACACCCGAAGAAAAGAAAGAAGAATCACTGATCAATGATTTGAATCAGGACTACACATTAGCCAAGAAGTGGAAGAGACGAGCAATCCAACACTCCGGGGTTCTGTGGCGGGAATACTTCGCTGAAGACCCAGAGCTAAACGACATACCTCGTGGGTACCCAGAAGTGGGCTAAACCGCGAGCCGGATACCCTAGAATCGACGATCTTGGATTTTGTGACTACTTTCAGGGGTGGGGGGTTTCATCGCAGCTTAAGCGATGCCAGACCCCTTGCCCCTGAAATACAGCAGGAATTTAGAATATGACACACACTGGAAAAGCCACCACGTTTATTCGATTCATTTACCCCAACGACGCGGAAGCGTTCAACGTTTGGGCTTGCGTCCAAGCTATTCGTCTAGCCCAGGTTTATAACCTCACTGTCCCGGATATTTTTCGGATGAACCAGTCAGCAAGATCACTTGCACACCTAGCCGCTAAACGAGAGTGGACAAGATTGCTGTTAGAAAATGTGAAGTACAAGCCGGAAAAGGGATTCATCCGAATTTGGGTAAGAGAGAAACCGATGGATAAACCCCCAATGGGTTACAGAACTCTGGCTAGCAGACTACTGGAAAGATTTTCAGGTATGAGGATACGGGAAAAGAACCTTAAAGACACAAGAAAAATAGATTGGCTAGCCGTAGCTAGACAAGCCAATGAAACAGATAAATTTTATGAGAAGCTTATCGGTCGAGAATCTTAAGCTATCGGAATACCGGTTACCGTAAGCTTACCTGTTGTACAATCAGCAACACAATGGATGGAAAGAGTCTTAACAGCAAGTAGCCCTTCTCTGGAAACGTCAATCGTTTGATTGGCAGGCACAATAGTATCAAAACTGGTTAGACTAGCTACAGCAGAAGGATTAACCTTAACCAGAACATTGCCAGCCGAATAATTGCTGACAAAACAAGGACTAACAGCCGTGAGAATACCAGCAGAAGTACCCTCACTACGAAAGTCATACTCAACTACCGTACCAGCACCATGATTGCCACTGACCAAACGTGCAGGAAACGAAGATTTCATAACCAGATGTCGCATACCCACTCCCTTTCAACAAAACCTTAAACCTCGACCTCGAAATAAGCATACCACTTAATGACAACACGCTCATTCGTTGCCCAAGCAGAGGTAACGGTAGAGGTTTTTGTATAGCTGGTCAACGTCGTGGTAATGTCCTGAGAAATTTCGGAAATCAGAGTCTCCGTACCATCCACCGCACGATGATACATCCGGCCAATGATACGACGAATGGTTTCAAGATCACTCGCAGAATAATAAGCACCGAATTGCCAAGTAGCTGTTATCCCTGTGCAAACAACTTCATCCATTGCTCCCGCATTGGTAGCAAATTCCTCGATAAGACTTTCACAGGTAAGTACGGGGGTACAACTGGCAGTGTATTCAACATCATCATCATGCAATCCGCCAGTTTGAAGTATCCGATAACCGGAAATGTCAGATACATCATTACTCATCTGCAAAGTTTTGGTTGGTCCCGCAGCACTGCCAACAGTCATAGCACCAATGTGTATAAGGGTTGGTCTAGACCGGGCATCGGACGGCAGGGTAACAATCGTGTCTGGAGCAGCTTCTATGTGTAGGTGTCCAGTTGCCATTTACACGTCCATCACTTCATAAGCAACATGAAAGTCACCCGTTCTGGATGCAGTACCCACGGTAGCAGTAAGTTTCTTGTTTGTTGGTCCTACCCACTTACCCATCAAAGCACCACCACCACCAGGAGATTCGATTGAAGAAAAGATTGGATCAGAAGCAGTGTCAAATTGCAGAGTAAGTCTTGTGGTTCCCGCATTGCTACCAGCAGCCTTAATCATATAGCTACGTACTACAATCGCTTTGTTGGCTCCTGGAGCAGCTATTTGATCTACTGGTGTTGTTGTGGTTATTGTATCGTGTACGTACAGGGGATTTGCTGGGTTGGGATCAACCAATTGTTTGCCGTGTCTGTCAAAGACCGCATCCGTTCTATCCCCGGTAGCTACAGCGGTTGGTGCTGTTGCTGTTGCTACTGTTTTTCCACCAATCTTTATTGGGTTACCTGAATCCACCCCATCATGGGCCACATCACCCTGTACGGATACCGTAGCAGCAATGGATACGGGTTGTGTTGTTGCTCCCGTTGGGTCCGTTCGCACTTGACCATTCAAACCCAACCAAGCATCTACACGATCACCGTTAGCAACAGCAGTAGGTGTACCTGAAGAGGCTTTCCCACCAATTTTAATAGGACTACCTGTATCCGGTGCATCGTGTGCGGTGTCCCCTGTTACAGGTACAGGAGTAGTAAAAGTTACTGGTTGGGAGGTTGTACCTGTTGGGTCTGTCTTTAAGGCACCGTTAAGATTAAACCAAGCGTTAACTCTATCGCCGTTGCTTACCGCTGTTGGTGTACCTGATGCAGCTTTACCACCTATTTTGAGTGGGTTACCTGTATCCACATCATCATGCGGAACATTGCCCTGTATCATAGGCATGGAGTAACCCAAAGCTAGAGTATAACCCAACACTATTTATACTCCACACCAAAGGCAGTAAAGGTTAGATCAGCTAGGTTCGCGGTGAAGACAACCAGTTCATGTCTAGGATACAAACTCAAACCGCTAATAAACATTGGGTTACCTGGGTCTACCGGTTGATCAAACAAAAAGACTTGAGCACTAGCTTGATCTCCTGAGTCATTAGCTATTGTTCCCATTTTGAAGGTTCTTCTTACGGAACCAATGTTGCAGACCAGGATTAAACCTATTTCGATGGTTTGGTTTACTTGAGCAAGAATGAAGGAATACCAGTTTGCAGTAGGAACACGAAGAGCAGTCGCATTAGCGGAAGAAAGAGCACCGACAGTGCCAGACTGCCCTACCGAACTTGATCCCGGAATTCCACCACCACCAGCCATGCAGGAATTCAAACAGGTTTTGGTTGGGAGTCAAGTTTAGGCGTAGGGGTTGGCTCCTCCCCGCCTCTTGGTTTCCCGCAGGGAAACCTCTTATAGATATAACAACAAAAACCCCACCCTCGTAAAACACGCAGGTGGAGAAAAAATCACCCATACACCCGATGATGTACGAGGGGGGTTATAGGGGGGAGGAAAGAATTTTGTCAAGAGGAAGTACTTTGTGAATCTTTTCACAATCTTTCCTGCTGGATGACCCCGAAAACCACGATTAGTAGGGAAAAGATCGAGAAAAAGCCTCTCGTCTTCCGGCGATGAATACCAGCAAAAGATTGTGAAAATTGTCACAAAGCCCAGAGGGTAAAATAATCTAAAAAAATCTAAAAGAGTTGTTGACAAGATTAAGAAGCTTGGCAGAATACCAGCATGTTAGCACAAGCAGTCAATGTGCAGTACCGATGTGACACCTGTAAGCAAATTACAGATACTTGGATAGGTATCCGAGTAACGGGTGATCTTTTTCATCGGATTTGTGCAGATTGCTTTTTCAAAGAGGAAAACGATGGCAGCGAAGAAAGCAAAGGGCAAAAGCCCAAAGCAGCCGGGATCAACGAACGGGTTCAAACTGGTAAACAAGGATGAGGTATCCTTTACCCAGCGGTCTCGCGGGGGTAGATGGAAGCCCTTGATCCAAGCCGCAATTGAAAACCCGGAGCAGGCTATCCTCATCCCATTGGAGGGAGATGAAGAAGAGCAGAAGGCGTCATACAAAAACTTTTCGCAGGGCATTTACCACCAGGCAAAAGCACTTAACGTATCTGTGTCGGTTGGACGAACCGATGACGGCGAGACTATGGTCGTCTGTCTGCGAAATGAATAGGTTTAGTAGCTTACGACTGCTTACACCCTTACCTCCTCACGGGGATTCAGGTTTTTGCGATGGCTTGAGTCCGGGTGTAAGCAGTCTCTAAAATGGTGGACCTCCGCAACCGTTGCGGTAACGGGCTAACTGTCAATCACGGGGCAGGATGTCAAAGTTTAACTCACACACCCTCCACAGACTAGTGTGACACGAACGGAGAGCGGTTGCCGATGGTCACCAAAGAAGAGCGAAAACAAGTTTGGGTAGTCGGTCAACTTCATTATTGGGACAAACTGAAGAGCACCCCGCAAATTAACGTGATAGATGATTGCGGGTCCATTGGCTATTTACCCGTATTCGAAACCCGCGAACAAGCTGAGTTGGTTTCCCGTGATAATTTGATTTATGGAATGCACACATGCCCAAGACCAGTACAAGAAAACCAATAAGTCTACCTGTTGTGGGCGACTATCCAGTAGCAGGTAAAGACTATACTTTGGCACTGCCTAAAGGGTATCTCTCGGTAAGCCAGATTGAGAAGTACCTGAACTGTCCAGAAGCATATCGACGAGCGTATGTCGTGGGAGAAAAACAGGAAACAAATAGCAATCTTTGGTATGGCTCAATGACCGCTTTAGCTTTAGCCCACCTACATAGGGGCAAATACACACCTGTTAAGATTGCAAAGGAAATCAAAGCCCACAAGAAAGAATGTGACAATTGGGAGTCCAGACATAGTGTGGAGGGTTGTATTGGTTTTGTTCTGGACTGCATGGAGGCATATCAAAAAGACGGAGTAGCCAAACCGAGAAAGAACGGTAAGCAAGATGGAGTTGAGGAAGAGTTTGTAATAGAAGTTGCTGGAGTAAAAGTCAAAGGCGTCATTGACTTGGTAGAGAAGCAGAGAGTAACAGATTTCAAGACTACAGGCAATGCTTCTGGTTATCTACCTGAGTCCAGCATACAACTAGCCATATACGCCCTAGCTACTGGGGTTTCCAATGTCGGATTCAAAAGTTTTGTGCGGAACTACAGCGGAGAGTATACAAAGATGGTAAAAGACTACACCATGCTAGATTTGAAAAAGGTACGAGTTTGGTTGGAAAGAACCGTGGCAGAAGTAGCAAGAGGAATCTCCTTGGGTGTCTTCCCCCTCACCAACCCAATGCGAAACAAGTTATGTTGCGACACCTATTGCAGCTTTCATCCAACGTGTGCAGTTAACTGGAAAAGGAAAATCAAATGCTAGAAATGTTAATAGCGGAACATAGTATCGCTTGGTATCTCACGCAACCAGACGGTGCAAGAGTGGTGATTCTAGAATTACCGACAAGACCAAAAAATCGTACTGATGTTTCCGCCAAACTACCCCAACAGTTTTTTGATGACATCCACAGAGCAATGACAAGGACGTTAGGCTATGCTGAAGAACTCAAAGCAATCAAAGACGCTATCGCAGACTGCGAAGACACAACTTCCATCGACCTTGGAAAAGGCTACACTTGTACCTGCAAGTGTCATAAACCTATCGGGTAAACCCACAATCCTTTGCTTCGGTGAGACTCCAGGAATAGAGGATGTCCAGGAGGGACAAGCATTCGCTGGACGAGCAGGGAAGCTGCTTCGGAAACTCATCACCCTGCACCTGCCCCATTGCCGTGTTGTCCTCGACAACGTGTGTCCCGAAGTCCTGGCCGGGGGACATGGCAAACCCAACGCGGATATTCTCAAGAAGTACAAAGCCTACAGAGAAGAATCCGTAACCACTTGGCAACCCTCTGTGATTGTCCTGGTTGGGGCTTACGCGATGAACACAGCGGGTCTGCGGGGTACTGCTGGAATTGTTCGCCGAAATGCAACCACCGTACTTTACCACGGCAGACCGGCGGTGCTTTCTGTTCATCCAGCCTATGTGCTCCGCAATCCAGCGGAAATCAAACTACTTCGTAGAGTTTTTGAAATCGTGGAGGCGGAATTAAGAGGCGGAAAGGAAGTCCAAGCTCCCCGATCACGCAATGGGCTGACCTTGAATATTTCAGCAAGTTTAGACCTGGAAACAGAAGGACTGAACCCAAGGGGGGGACGAATACTTACTGCTGCAATGAGTAGTAAGAAGCAAACAACTTGGATAGCTGCACCAACACTAGATACTATACAACTTTCTCCTAAACCCGTTATCTTCCACAACGGCAAGTTTGATATGGCTTGGTTGCAGACACACGGTTTTCAATTGCCCGCAAGTGTGGAAGATACCCTTATCATAGCTTGGCTAATTGACGAGAATGATAAGAAAGACCTAGGTACACTTGCACAACGATACTTAGGTGTTCCCGCGTGGTGGCTGGACATCGATCTGAAACACACAACTGAATTACCTACAGAAGTATTAGGTAAGTATAATGCTCTTGATGCACACTATACTTACCAACTGCGGAATAAACTTTGGCCGGAACTTACCAAACAACAACAACAGCTTTGTACTGACGTTCTCTTCCCCATGACAAAGCTTTTGGCAGAGATGGAATGCCGGGGGTTCAAAGTTGACGGCACAGTATTTGAGAAAATTTGTACTAACAACCAGAAGTTAATAAAGCAGCAGGAAAAGAAACTCCGATCCAAGTACGGAGAAGAAATTAACTTTCGTTCAACTACCGATTTGAAAGAGTTGGTCTATGGCAAACTCGATTATAAAGTGGGTGGACTAACCAAGGCCAAACAACCCGCTGTTGACGCTGACACATTGAGAAAGATTTCTCCCAAACTCGCGGACTTGGCCGATTACCGTTGGCAATTGTGGTTTGAGTCCAATGTAGCTAAAGGTTGGGCGAAGCGAATTACCTCTCAAGGTTTTTTGCACACGAATTACAACTTTGGTCATGTTGTTACGGGTCGGTTAAGTTCGTCCAATCCGAACATGCAAAATGTGGATCGGGATGGGGTTCAACGTCTTTGCCTTGTTTCTCGGTTTCCTCGTGGGAAGATTATTCAATACGATTACAAAGCCCACGAGTACCGGATTAAGGCTGCCGAAGCAGGAGAGACAAAGCTTCTTAAACAACTATCCGATTCGTCCTTTGACCCACACGAGGAAACACGAACGTTGCTCCGTACCAAGTATGAGATTGTTGTAGATAGGCCGAGAGCAAAAAATGTGAACTTCTCCGTAATCTACGGAATTAGCCCTCACGGTTTGTTCGGAAAGTATGAAATACCAATTAAAGATGGGCAGTTAATTATACCTGCTTGGTATAAACTCTACCCAAGAATCAAGGCACACAATGATTTAATTCTGAAAAACTATGAAGAGAAACGAGAGGTTGAGTCGATATTTGGTTGGAAGAGAAGATTCAAACCTGTTGAGTTGGTAGATTTGGGAAGTCGCAAGTTTGATGCACACCAGCGGAATCAAGCATTGAACTTTGGAACACAGAACGCAGCAGTAGTGATCTGCTACATGGGAATGTTAGCACTTGATCGCTGGCTGACAAGACACCGAATGAAGAGTATCATTATCCACCAGATACACGACTCTGTTGTGGTAGACGCACACCCGAAAGAAGTAAAGGCCCTGGAAAGAGAAGTTCCAGAAGTGTTGACAAATCTGAAACTACCAATGAGGATTCCTTTAGCTGTGGAGGCTAAAGTCGGGGACACCCTGTAGGAGAAAATGATGAACGCGATACTGTTTTATGAGTTGGCGAGGCACTTGGCAAAGGTTTCACACGATTTTATCAACGCCGTGTTGGAGGAGTAGCAGTCTAGATAGAGTTTGTCTGAACTAGAAGGAGTAACAGCAATGGAAAGTGTACGAGTCGAATTGTCAATCAAACCGGTTGGAGGATTCCTGGGGGTAACCCTTTCCGCAGCGGTGGAGACTACCCTTGGGGCGAAGGAGACACACGCCCAAGCCTTGAAACGTGCAGAGAAAACCGCTCTTGACTATCTCGAAAAGACAAAGAGCATGGACAACTTACAAGACTTGACGATAAAAGCTGCCCATAGCTTGAAGCGTGTGGCTGAAGAAGAGGGCTTAGTCCGTGGTCGATAGTCGATAACAGAAAGGTAAAACAAATGCGTTGTTCCAAAATTCAATGCTTATCGTGTAAAAAAGAGATGGGTTTTGGTGGTGATCCTGTATTGTGTGAAACGTGTATAGCTATTCGACGACTTCACCCCGAAGAACAAGTGAACACAATGGGTACAAGTCCAGAGCCAGAAGCACAAAAGGCATATTCTGGTAAGTTAGAAGTACCTATGACAACTGCGGAGTGTAGGCTACGACGATTAAAAGAACACTGTATTGCTGAGATAGATACTCTCTTGCCGTCACAGGCATACGAGGAAAGAGATGCGGCATTCTCGACTGTGCGTTCGATGATTTTGTTTATCAAGGCAGGTATAACCCGTAACTAAGGAGTCAGGCAATGGCAAAGAAACCCAAAAACACCAGACCGGATAGTGATGACATTGATCGAGAGTATGAATTAGTACGCAATGAAATTGCAGAGGGGAGAGGCAGAGGGGGGCAATTCTATACACTCCAAAACGGAAAGAATGTCCTGAGAATCTTTAAGGACACGCATACAGGAAAAGTGTTCCATCTACAAAAGTCCCATTGGGTGGCGTGGAAAGGGAAAGAGCAGGGAGTTACCTGTCCCGGACGGTCTGATTGTCCTATCTGTGCATTGTATGACGTTCTGGGAGACGATGAGAAAAAAAGAGCAATTCCCCGTAAACAATTTCTTGTTAACGCACTGCTTGTTAACGACGACAACAAACATGTTTTGGTTAACCTGTCAAAAACGTTAGCAGAAGAGATTGACGAGAACATTCTTTCAACAGTTAAGGGTGTGTTTGACGCAAAGGTTGGTCGTAATTTGACGATCAGTAAAACGGGAAAAGGTTTCCAAACAAAGTATTCAGTATCCGTGAGTTCAAAACCAACCAAAGTAGAGCTACCGGAGAGTTATGATTTGGCGGCGTTTACTCGACCTGCGCCCCCGATCGAAGAGTTGCAAAAGATAGCAGACGAGATTGCTGACCGACATGGTGTAGATACAGAAAAACCCAAAGCAAAAAAGGCGGGGAAGAAGAAGACAAAGCGACACAGTGAGGAAGAGGAAGATGAGGATAATAACTGAAGAGTCTTACCGGCTGAGTGTCCGTTTTGAATTCTCTAGAAAGGATAACAAAGTTTGAAATTCGACGAGCACTATCAGATGGAGCTACTTGCTCGTTTGGCTGACCCCGCGTTCAAGGATGGACCGGGGAAGCTATTGCGTACTGAGTTTTTTGCAGTAGATAAACAAGATGCGGTAAAGGATTTGTTACATTGCAAAGAAGTACTCTCCAAAGGAAGAATCAAAAGTGTTCTGCGTAGACACGGTATCAAAGCTAATCTACCTGAGATAACCAAACAGAAAGACTACAAGTTTGATACCACGGAAATCAAACGATACGCTAAACACCACGTATTAACAGAGATACTAACTGAAGCACATGTACTTAGAGAGAGGGGAGAATATGAAAAAGCTTTTGGTTTACTGGTAGACGGAAGAAAAAGACTTTCCCTGCCCGATGAAACGCTTACAACGTTGAGTATCTTGGACACTCCGGCCAACCAGGTTAGTCGAGGAAAACGTTGGACAACTGGACTGTCCGCTCTTGACACACCCCTTGATGGGGGAGTTGCTGCTGGGAACTTAGCCGTGGTCATGGCTCCTACATCGGGGGGGAAATCCTCCTGGCTTATCCATATCGCTGCTCAGACCCTCCAGAAGGGGGGTAGGCTCGCGTATGTGACGTTGGAATTGTCCGCTGGGGACATTTATCTCAAGGCGATGAAGCGTCTTCAGAAAGCTTACAAACGCGAAATAGGAGGCATTCAGCGGAGCTTGAAAAAGTCCGGTGCTGATTGCCGCATCTACGAATACCCGGCCTACTCGGTATCCGTGAACGAGTTGGCTGATCGCATCGGGAAAGTCGATATGGTTCTGGTGGACTATGCCGATTATCTCTTGGGGCAGGATGGTAAGCCGGGATCGGACTACCAAGAGTTGGGCAAAATATATGTTGGTTTGAAGACCCTGGCGATGGAAAAGCATATACCTGTTTGGACAGCATCACAGGTAAATAGAAGTGGGTATGGTGATGACGGATATGGTTTGGAGTCGATCGAGGGAGCTTTGAAAAAAGCTATGGTTGCTAACCAGATACTGGGTATCCAGCAAGCTAGTGCTGGAGGAGATGGTGTTTGCAACGCAACAATTAAGATACTGAAAAACACTTTCGGTCCTCGATTCGTGGATGTCAAAACAACCATAGAGTTTTCTACCTGTACCTTTATGGAAGGTAGCTGGACGGAGCTAGAAGGGTGAAACCATATCAACACTCCTGTACGCAGGAGCACATAAAGCCAAGCCTAGCAACACTCGAAGAACGAGCGAGATGTTGTACCATTGTTAAGGAAAGACTGGAGTGGTATCAGTTTGAAAACTTTGTGGAAAAGAACCGTCCGATCATTGTGGAACTTATTGAAATACTTCTACGGATAGACCCCAACGAGTACGCAAAGAACATTCAACGGCAGGAAAGTAGACCCAGCCAACCATAAGGAAAAGCTACAAATGCCAGAACCGATTTGTGTAAACGTTTGTAAACGACCAGATGGTGGGTACCTAAAAGCAGTACCGATGTCTACAAATCAGAAAATGGAGATCATCATATCTGTTATTTTTGAAGAGTGTGAATTACAAATGGTGAATAGTCTTCCAACCCCAGAGAAGATAGAGACAGCACTTTGGGAATTCCTCTCTACTTTGTTCGGGATGCCGGAAAGCGTTGCACTACCAAAAGAACTATGAAATACAAGAGTGACGGTGTTAGCTACATGCTGGATTGTCCTAGCTGTAAAGGCAAGGACAAGATGGAGGTACATCCAGATGGCAGGTACCATTGTCACAAATGTAAACGCGGAGGGAAAAAGAATACCAAGCTTGGATTGAGAGAGCAACAATTTACCCTCCGGTCTGTAAAGTTTCGACGAATTCCAGAAACACACGGACAATGGAAAAAGCTTGCTGCCGAAAGAGTTTCGGAGTTAGGAAGAGCGGAATACGAAAAACTCAACCCTATGAAGTGTGACCAGTTAGACTGTGTTTGGCACGTATTCTTTCCCTTCTATGAGGGGGGAACAATAATACAAGCTCAGGGGTATTTACCTGGGGGGTTGAAGAATTACAGGTATTGGAACCCCCCGCTTAATTGGTTTGTTCGCAGAAAGTCCGAATGTCTCTGGGGTACTCACTTGCTAAGCTACCCGATAAAGAGACTGGTGCTGGTGGAGGGTATCTTTGACGCTTTGTGGGGAGATAACAGACTGGCCCTAATGGGTAGTTCCATCAGCAGATCACAGGTAGAATTGATTCGAGAACTACGACCAGAAAAAGTAGTAGTTATGCTGGACGGAGACGCTAGACTCAAAGCAGTCCAGATAGCAATGGTGCTGGATTTCACAAAGGTGGATGTGGCTTTCCTGCCGTGGGAGAAAGACCCAGACAATCTGAAAGGTGAGGGGGAAAAGTATATCGAAACTGCGGAGAGGTTCCGATGAGTATGGTCCTCAAAATTTTTAAGGCTATGCTCGGAGAGAAATTAAGGATCATCCGCAAAAGTCGTGGACTTAGTTTACGAGACTTGTCAAGAAGAACAGGAATAGACGAACCCCACTTAGCGAAGATAGAAGGTGGGAAAGTTGACATTCGAATGAGCACTTTTGTAAAGATCATGCACAAGCTTGGGGGGATACACGGACCCACTTGGAGCTATCTTATGGTAGATGCGGAGAAAACCTTGGCGAACACTTTACTGCGAGGGGGAGAGCATGATAATCGGAATTGACCCAGGGTCTTCTACCAGTGGGGTTGTCATGGTAACAGGCACATTACAAAAGCTGGATATTAAATTCGCCTGTTCAGATATGGACAATGGGGAACTTGTAGATAGTCTGAAATCAGAGAAGAACCTGTCAAACATTCTAGTTATCGAAGACATATCAGGACGATCTCCTCCGGGAATGCAAATGCCGGGGAAGTATGTGGTAGGAACAGCAAAATGGATTGGGAGATTCCATCAGGCTTGGCCATATCCAGAAGAAGTAATTTTTATCCACAGGGCTAAAGTACGATGGAACATATTGAAAACCAACAAAGGGGGAGATGCAGCCATAACTAAGATTTTGGAAGAGCGGTATGGCAAGAAGATAGCGGGGATTAAGAAACATGCGTTACAGGCATTGGCTTTGGTAATTACCCATTTGGAGTGTTGTCATGCTAAAGTGGAATAAAACAATTGCGGAACTCAAGGCATTGTGTATAAGTCTTTGGCCTGGAGGAGACTGGAGTTGTCAGAGAGCAAAGGGAGCTATGAAACTCCACTACACTTACCACGTTCGAGAACGGAATAGCCCTTTATCTGTGGGGATTATCAATTTCTGGTCAAGCATAAGAACAGTACAGATCACTGGAAAACAATCTGACTCTATCCAATGTGCTTTTGAGAGGGCAATACAAGCTCCCCCCAAGCCTTTAGTTCGTGTGGGTACTAGGGGTGTAGGGGAAGACAAAGTAGAAGTTTATCAGGAGGTACCGGAATGAAAGCAGAGATGAAAGATGTGACATTCTTTCTCTGTACTCTTTTTGCGGGTTTCTTCGGCGGGGTATTTAGTGGTTTAGTGTACCATCAAGCCTACCCACCAAAATACCCGATAACTCAAGAGGATGTGTGGCTATTAGTACAGGCAAAAATAGCAGGCAATGCAGAAGCAATGACTATTTACCCTGGGCTAATCTCTATTCGTCATGCGGTACAGTGCCAGGGAGAGGTAACAGCAATAGATTGTGAGAAGTATGATCGGAACTTGGACAACTATATTTCCGAGGATGAGGTTGTTCAACGATTTAAAGACTCAATGCATCCAGCAGCAATACTGGGCTGGTTGAAATGGTGTGAAACAGACCCTAATGTAGCTCGACAGCTACGTAAGACGTATGGTTCCTAACAAGGGAGAAGAGTATGAAGAAGGCTGTGAAGAAAATTTTTGAATCCATCTGTGCATCGATAACTGAAATGCTGGAGGATTGCAAAACAGAAACAGAAAAGGTCGAAGTAGCTGACGCCCTTATCGACCACTGTAAAGAACAAGTGAGTGAAGAGGGAGGCACTGATGATGGTGAAGAAGGAGAGGATGAATGATAAGTAATATCATACCGTGGTTTGAGCTATCAGGAGCACCGAACCAACCATACCCCAATAGCACACCACCAATAAATTATCGGGGGTACGCTATCAAAGGTGCGGAGGCATGGAAACAACACACTGGTTGCAATACAGTCTGTGTTACTACCGGCTGCTCCGAAGCACATTTGACCAGTCTTCGAGGAATATCCTTTTGGCCAATAAACCTTATTCCGAGTGTGAAACTCCACACCGCTGATAAGTTTATTGAAAAGGGAGGAATCCTATCTGAAGAGCTTTGGGACAATTTGGCAACTTGGTTATCAGGTGAAGCTGACCACAGGTCTTGTTCCCTGCTAATAGAGGGAGAAACAGCATTCTCAAACTTCCACCAAGGAAAAGAAGAGATTGACTACCAACAGTTTTCAGACTTGATTTCCGTTTTGCAGGAAGTGGCCTGTACTATCCTTTGGTATCCAATACAAATTTTACCCAATTCCAAAACCGCACCAAACCGATTGGCCAGCACGACGAAACTCGTGCGGACTATTGCAGAAGCGGTGCCGAACAGTAAATTTGTAGCGGGATACTCGCCGGGGGATGACCTGCAACTGAATGCCGGATTGATACGTTCGGTGGGCAGGGATAGAATCCTCCCCTGCATGGAGGTTAACGTCCCAGCAGGTAAGTATTATGCACCAAAAGATGTAAGTTTTGAAATGGGTAAGAGAGCAACGGAGAAGATGTTGGTTCACATCACGCACAGTAAGTGGTTGGAACTGGCTGAACACCCAGATTGGAAAGGACAACAAGAATGACAATGCAAGCACAAAACATTCCCGCGATTGATTGGGGTAACTCCTTGATTTTCCGTAAATCAGGAGCCATTGCAGCATACACACCAAAGAATCAAACTTTGGTGGAATACCCCGGACCTGAATTCCGACACCCAAGGGTGGGACCAACGTATGAACAACAGAACAATGAGATTGTCTGGTATCTACGTTGGCCGGGGTTTGATCCCTTTACCGGAGAAGCATTCCAGGATTCATATCCTGCTCTCATCTGTTCTGGTATCGGAGAACTGTCTGGGCCGCATGTCTTTGAAGGTGTTCAAAATGCAGGAGAACTAATCTCCATGAGCAACATTCCTTTTTCTGCGGCTGAGTTTCTCCCTCTCACACCGGAGAAGCGAAGGGTTGGAATGATTATCAGCGTAACCCCGGCTATGTGGGCAACCAAGGACGACATTCTTAACAATCGTTGGAACACTATGCGGGTTCCAATTATGGGTGCTGTGGGTCAACAGAACGTATTGAGTATCACCGTTGGGCGATACACTGTCTAGAAAAGGAATAGGGAATGCTGGTACTATCACGGAAGGAACACGAGGAGATTAAAATTGGTGATGACATTACTGTTTCCGTTTTGGAAATTCGAGGAGACAAGGTCAGAATTGGCGTTACCGCACCTCCAGATGTCTTGGTAGACCGTAAAGAAATTCGGACACGCAAAGAAAAGGAAAAGCAGAATGAAGATGTGGAAAATCTTCCTACTGATGGTTAGTCTGTTTGGTATCGGTGTTGCTGGCTGTGCATCTGCTGCCAAGTTCACGCCGGAACAACAGCAGAGTATACAGGCTGTGGCGGGTATCCTGGTAAAGGTTGCTCAGGAAACCAATACTCATGCTGTTGCTCGTATTCGTCTAGTTCCGGCTGAGTTTTATGCGAAGCAATCCTTCGGAATGTCTGGGATTGAGGCAGAGCTATACCTCTCTGCCAATCCCGCAGATCAGGATTCTCTGGTTACCAGCACACCTATGATGGTTGTCCAGACCAGTAAGGGACCAGCAGTTGTGCCTGTCCCCAAGGAGGAACCTTGAACGTAGAACCCATTGGAAATAAGATTTTCGTAGAACGTGAAGAAGCTCAGTCTGTTACTGAGGGCGGTATTCATCTGCCAGAGAAAGCCAAAGAGCTTCCTTGTCGTGGGGAAGTGCTGGCTGTCGGTCCCGGACAACTGATGGAGAGTGGAAGCCGTCACATTCTTCAAATTCAAAAAGGGAACAAAGTACTCTTCCCCAGCTACGCTGGGACGGAAGTAACCCTCAGCGGTACGTTGAACACTCCGGGAGAGAGAAAATATCTCATCATGGATGAAGCAGATGTATTGTGTATTCTGCGATAGTAGTTTGTCGTCAAGTACGAGCGACACCTTGCTCTATGGCGCCTCACGTACCCTGGCAGGTATACGCGCGGGGCGGAGTGGTGTGGCAGTTCGGAGAGACGAACATTTACGGAGATGTCCTGAACTATTTTGTGAGGCGCCGTAGTAACACGCGAGCGCCGCAACGGTTGCGACACCTGCGAGCCGACGCCGGTGATACGGTCCTGATTGTCTTCGGACTATACAGTTGACTCCGATCCTGGGACAGCGGCGAAGTGGTGTGACGGCCGGGAGAGACCGGCAAAAATTGAAAGGCGAAAATGCAAACACACGAAGATCGTGATTTTGACCGCAAACATTTTCTGGGCCGGTTAGAGGATCGTGCCGTGAAAATGCGGCAAGCTGGTCTGTCAAAGATCACCGGCGGCGCGCCGGACGAAGAGACGCTTGCCGAATGGCATGGGGTGAACGGGGTACACGTCAAGCGATTGCCGGAAGACGAACAGGGTATTTTGCGAATCTCCGTTGGCGGCGGAATTCAAGAGATCGATGTGAACTACCTGGTATTTCGCGGCGATCCACACAAGTGTATGTACTTGTTGCGGGCGGCGTTGGCGGCGATGGAAGAAAAGCTGCCATAAGTGCGTAAGCCCCGTCGGCGTGGTGGGACACGTACCCGGCACCACAAACAGGTGCCCGGCATTGCGGTTCGAATCCGGCACGGGGCAATACTAGATGCGTGCGTAAAAGCGCCCTCGTCAAGGCGAGAAGCCAGGGTGAGAGGGGCGGGACGACGTAAACCGCCCGGATGGATGAGAAGGTGCTATGCTTCAGCCGTTCATCGCGAGGCTCTGCGTGGGCTGTGTCGAGAGGCTGAAGCTCCCCGTTTTCGTATCGGGCCAAGCGTTGCCAAAACCCGGAGACGCAATCCCCATCGTGTATCTAGCCAGGGTGGGCGAGCTAGAGTTCCAGGGGCGATGCCGGACGTGTAACGATTTGGTAGTGGTGCGAGGACCGGGTGTTCACAAATTCGATCAGTAAGCTGCTAAGAAGTTGACCATGGCGAATAAAACAACAAAATCCATTTGGACTAGAGAAAGAAAGGAAATGCTCCAGAGACTTCTGCGAGGGGAAGACCTTTGGTGGCCGGGACCGGATCGGGAACCCGCAAGAGGAAAAAGGCTTGACCTTGTCATGGCTGTCGAGGAAGTCTTTCCGGGGAACGGGGACTTCGCTGTAAGTCAACGGGAACAAGCTTGGGCGGAATTGCGGATAACCGCAAAAATAACCGGCTCACTTTCCAAGTGGCAAGACTCAGTAGGGTATAAGGATGTAATGAAAGCAATCGAAGACCTTAGCCCCGATTTGCTAGAAAGGACTCCAAGAGATTGAAAAAACTATTATCACTTTGTCTCTTGTTAATTGGTTGTAGAGCAACCACAAACACCACAGCTACCGTACACACTAGTATTGGCTGGATACCCGTACACTCTACCTGTCAAAAGTGTCCAGGGTGTGGGAACACAGAACTTTCCAGAGACTATGACGCGGGCAGTAAACAAACTGAAGTATACTGTAATAGGTGTGATAGTTTCTATTGTGTCATAGAGCCGGGAAAACAAAAGTGAATAGAATGAAGTGGTTCTTCTTTGGTTGGTTCTGTTGTGGCTTTCTTCTCTTTAGTACCTTCTTCCTTTCTTCCTGCATGTTGAAAGGTTATGAAAAAAGAAGTTCGGCCAATTATGAATTTAAACCCACAGAAACAAGTCCTGTAACTACAGACCAAGACCCAACCATGATTAGTTACGGGGATTTGAAATCCTATCTGAATAACAACGTAAGCCACAATAACCCTTGGGCTGCTGTTGTCACTGGTGCTGTTACCGTACTAGTTCTAGGTGTGGTTATTGTTAAGAACAACTACCAACACCAGAAACCCCAGTATGAAGAGAAGAAACAAGCTATCGTTGAGCAAGTATTACAAGAACGACAGGAGCGGGATTTCAATGTCTAGTCCAATAATTGAGCACACTTGTATTAAGTACACTTGTATTACTTGTGGTAAAAACAAGGAAACAATGTTAGGAATCAGGGTTACTCTTAACGCATCAGGACAGTCTCTTCAGCACATAATTTTATTCGCTTGCTCTATGGAGTGCTCTGAGGCTTTCACAACAAAATGCTCTAAGACATTTTTAGAGTGGTCTGAGACAGCTTCTCAAAATACCGGGAAAGCATAAATGAATACCTTCTATCTTCACGAAAACACACAACTTTCCGAAGCTCATCTTGGTTTTTGGACAAGACTCAGAATGAGAGGTTTTCTCTATAAGGAATTACAAAACTTCAATAACCCCCGTTGGGTAGCTTTTCTCAAAGCTTGTGCAATATGGAGAAAAGAAACTTATGTATACTGGTTTGGCGTTTTAGATTTGCTGAAGCTTTCCGCAAAGAGAAGAGAAGAGTTTAGACAAGCTATCGAGAGCCAAACTGTTGCTGAAGCTGTTGTTCAATCCCCGAAGTTTCGGGCTTCATCCAAGTCTGGTAATACTCAGGAAGACGCTTCGGTTGAGTAAGCAATGCAGGATCAATACCAATTAATTGCTCCGCTTCGGATGAAAGAGCCGCTTGTACCATCTGAGCAAACATTGGGCGTTGAGCTTCAGGAAGAGCTTCAAAGACTCGTGCGAGCTTTGGAACATTTTGGCGAAGACGGATTGCTTGAATGTCCTGGGGCTTTACCTGGATGTCCAGACCTGGATACCGCTGTTTGAATTCCCCACGAATGGAAACAGCTTTCTTAATATCGTTGTCGTCAAAGGCTGCTTCCAGATACATTCTCTTATAGCCACGAATCTGTTCAGCTTGCTTGGTAATGTAATATTGAAGTTCCTGCTCCTTCTTAATATCTGTGTTGCCGCCAGGAAGAAGACCCAAAGCCTCTGCATATAACTGTGTGGGGGTAACGTAACCAATCAATGCACCCTTGGGATCACGCATAGCAATCCGTCCATCCGGTGCTGGCTGTGTATAATCCGCGTACTTCTTGGCAACTAACGGAGCAACAGAGGGAGCAAAGGCGGTAGCTGCTCTAGAAGCAGCAACACCACCAGGAACCAGCAGAGGTAATTGCCGCTTGAAAGACCCCTCTTCCCCAAAGAGAGCAGCAGCAGGAAGAGACAATGCTGGGGGAACAAATGGGAAGGGATAGAATGGAGCATCCTTGTATGGGTACGGCAATGCTCCAGGCATGAGAGAGCCGGAAAGATCAAGCCCAAGGGACTTCCCACCCTCGTAAGTTACTGCTGAAGCAAGTAAAGCTCTACCCATTGTCCCTAGATTGCGTCCCAAGACGTTCTGAGCACCCGAACCTAATTCCTGGGCTGGACCCATGAGGAAGCCGAGATAACGCATTGGGAAGCGTAGGAACTGGCTTGTGAGTGGCCCTGCGTTGGCCAGGAGGGCAGGCATATTCTCTGGGCCGGTGAGGAACTGTGTCGCTTCCACGACACGTCTCGCTATCGGGACAGTTTCAGCAACACTTAAGCCCTCACGAGCACCACGAGCGAGAGTACCTTCGAACGCGGAAAGCCGGTTGAAAGCCTCTGTTGCTTGAAACAGACTCATCATACCCGCTTTAATTCGATCCACCTTGGTAGGCTTATGTCCCAACAAAGCAGACTGCTTCCATGCGTTACCAAGAATGGAACCAACTGATCCACCAGCTAATGCTTCTTCTGTTAGTGGTGTTACTGCTAGTCCTTCTTTAACAAACTCAGGAAAACTACGTAGCAATGCTTGATCGTGAGTTAGCCCTGAACCTCTAGACTTAAAATACTCTGGAGCTTTCTTTAGGACATTACCCATTCCCTCCAAAGTTCCCCTAAGACCTATGGTAGGAACAGTGGTTAACACCGATTGCGTTAGGTTATAAAACGCACTAACCGGATTCGCACCCAAAGCTCCCAGGTAAAGATGAGAAGCAATCTTTCCATTGAGATTCTTGAGATTAAATATTCCCCTGTCTTCTTTCAATCGCTCCGTAAACCAGCCTTTAAGCTCAGTGGGTAGCAATTTACCAATAGGGCCAGATTCAATCTGTTGTATGGCCCCATACTTTAAGTCTGACCAATGTGCGGAAGCAATGAATTGTTTATATGTTTGCCTACCAAGAGCAACAGGCACAAAGGTGTCCCGAAGCATTTTGGCACGGATGATGTTGTGTGGTTTAGCAGAAGACTCTAATGCTTCGGCAGCTTGAAGAATGTCTCGTCCATGCCCCTTAACTGTCCAACCAAAAGCTCTAGCGTTGGAGTGGAGATATGCGGAAGAGACAGTATTGAAGTCTAAACTATACGGAAGAACCTTTGAAGAGGATTGGAGCCTGCTTGTAATTCTTGAAGGCAATGTAGGATCAAGCAGGTATTCTTTGATACGTTCCAAGTCTTTTGGATCAGGGAGCATCTTCCCACGTTTGAGAAGGGCATGAGGACTACTTACCGCACCAGCAGCGGAATAAGCCAGTCTGCCCGAAGCTGCTTCCGATGGTGGAACACCCCGCATCAGGAATTGAGCCTCATCACGAATATCAGAGAGATACCCACGAGAAACCATTTCAGGAAAATAGTGTTCCTGCTTTCTAATCAGATTGGTGGAGAAGCCTGCATTGTTAAGTTGTTCAAGCACCTGTCGTTTAATGGCGGATTGCTTGGCAAGGACTTTTCTAACAAGCTCCGGTCTGGTACGGGAAGGTAGTTTTGCCAATTCTTCAAATTGGCGAAGGCCAATCCTTGCTTCCTGAGTAGCCTGAAGTAAGGCTCGTTGTTCCACAGAACCATAAACTTTTGACCAGACATTATTGAAAGTGCTCCTTGCATCTTTTGTAAGAGTATCAAATGCTGGACCCAATTGAATAGGTTTGGTGATTTTCCCCTCCCAACCCTTTAGACGAGCAATAAGAAGAGTTCCCAGCTTCTTATTAAATTCCTGGCCGGAAGCAGCTTCATACTTTGTAATGGCAGAGCCTAGAGCGACAGCGTGTTCTGTCCAGAAACCCTCAACTTCCCGAAGCAGACTTTTATAGGTTGTGGGCAGATCACTCTTTCCAGCAGGTAAAGCATGATAGATGTCGTCAAAGCTACCAAAAACAGAAGTACGAAGCATTCCAA